>Ga0208162_1000113_pt1 | contig 41284 bp, 50 predicted proteins | sample CB_VirMetaG_4_FD_184539 | JGI IMG/M metagenome (GOLD analysis project Ga0208162, IMG submission 184539) | Freshwater to marine saline gradient viral communities from Chesapeake Bay - CB_1508_1M Viral MetaG (SPAdes) (version 4) | ecosystem: Environmental > Aquatic > Marine > Coastal | place: USA... | reverse complement strand
GCGCCGCGCCTCGCCTCACGCGGGCCTCGGCCTCGCCCCTCGCGCGCGGGCGCCGGTGATCCGATCGCCCTCGCCTCCCCTCCCGATGACGCAGGGCATCGCGACCGTCTGCCGTCCGCCCTCGCCGGTCGCCGCGCCGCGCCGCGGGGGGGAGCGTACCGCGGCCGTCCAGCGCCGCCGTCTCGGCCGTCAGACTGTCCACACGCGGCCGAACGACAACCGCCCGGCGGTGAACCGGGCGGCGTCGTGACGGGCGTCTGCGGCCGTGCTAGTTGTCGTCGTCGGTCAGGACGCAAGCGCAGTCGGCGCACCAGTAGTCGGTGCCGTCCTCGTACGGCGGGTGATCGACGGCGCCCTCGTCGTGGACACCGACCGGCTCGCCGGTGCGCTCGCAGTCTTCGGCGGGCCATGCCGCGCCGGTGATGCCGTAGGAACACCAAGCGCACAGGTCGCGGGTGCTTGAGCCGTTGCCGGTGCGCTCGCACCATTCGGTGACGGCCGGGCCTTCGTTGGAGAACCGCGGCATCACGCGCCCCCCTTCAAACCGAGGTACGCGACGACCTCGGCGGTCTCGACCGCCAACGTCCAGAACTCGATGTTGAACGCGTTGTTGCTTTGCTTGGCGGCTGCGAGCCGTCGCTCGATCTCCGGGAAGGTCATCGTCTCCCCGGCCCGGATCGCCATGAGTTTCTCGTCGTGAGTCATGCGTTGCTCCTTGGTCGGCACCATCGCCGACGCCCCGAAGGTAGCCGACGATTCCCAGCATGTCAACAACAACACCCGACCGTGCGGCCGGGCGTCGTCGCGTGATCGGATTTTGTGCGGGCCTGCTAGTCGTCTTCTAGTTCCGTGCCGTCTGGAAGCACGGCCTTGGCCTCGCGATGCTTGCATTCCTCAAGCATGGACTCATCCGCTTCTCCCCATATGGGGTCAAAGTCGAATGGGTCGATCTCACCCGCCCGTATTTTGTCGCGGAACTCTCGCAAGTGTGCGCAGTCGTGTGTTTCTAGGTCAGTCTTGCTGATCTTCAGCGTGATGGTAGACCATGTGGTTTCCGTTATCTCAATCTGGATCTCTCCAGCCTTTTCGCGGTCGGTCATTGTTACCTCCAAAGTCGGCGGCCGTCAGTCGCAGCCGCGGGGCTTCCAGCCCGGCGTGTTGTCGATGGCCGATCTCTGCGCCTCCATCGCGAGACGCCGGATCTCATCCTCCAGCCGGATCACGCGGCGCGAGTCGCCGCGATGGATCGACGATTGCCGTCTCACGAGCGCCGCAGACGCCTCGTGGCCGAGCCGCTCGATGGCGCTGCACCGATCCGCGTAGTACGCACTGTCGCCGTCGTTGATTGCCTGCCGGATGCAGACGATCGCGCGGATTGCGTCTTCGATCTCGCGATGATCGTCGCGAGGTGGCCAAGGTTGGCCGTCGTCGATCGCATCGGCGCAACGGTGACAGATGTCCGGCGCGTGATTCCATGTCGCTTCGTCCGATCGCAGACCGCAGCGGTCGCATGTGAAGCACTCAGGAACGGCGGGTTCATGGTCGTCGTAGGTCATCGCACCCCCCGAAGATTGTCGATCACCATCGACCACCGATCGTTGACGCGATCCCAGCGCCGCACGACGCGCCGGAATCGCACGCCATCGCCGCAAGACTCGTCTTCCGTGATGTCGATGCGAACGCAGTCGAGGATCTTCCTCGCCGCGGTCGCGTTCAACAATGCTTCGCTGTAGGACTCGTGAGCGACCGCCATCGCCCTCGGCCAGCCGTCGTGAGTTGTTTCAACCGTGTAGAGCATTCCAATCCTTTCCGTTCGTGTGCCGGACCATTCCGGCGATGCCCACATCATCGACGATCGTCCTGGAGTTGTCCAGTCCAATCCGCCAAGCGCATGAAAAAGGCGCCCGCGGCCGGAACCGCGGGACGCCCGAACGGAAGGAGTCGAATCAGGCGCTGGCCGTGATCGCTTCGATCACAGGCCCGCTCGCTCGCCGCGGATCGTAGTGGTTGGTGATGAGAACAGACTGGTCGATGGCTCGCCGAATCGCGCGGCCCAACGTCATGAGGTCGGCAGGCTCGAAGGGCGGATAGATCTCGTCTTCCGCATCGGCATTCCATTCCGGTGCCTGCATCGCGAAGCAGTCGCCGACGATGGTCGCGCCGTTGCCGACCAAAGCGCTGGCCGTCCCGTTGACGAAGACGACAGGCTTCAGCAGCCCCTCGTCGTCGCAGAAGATGTCCCACACCTTCCCACCAACGGAGAAACGTCCCGCCGTCGTCGCGATGGCGTAGCGACACTTTTTCTTGGCGATGCTGAAGGCGTTTTCGACCGGCGCCCACTGAAGATCGAGCGGAAGGTAGCCGTCCTTGTCAATGTCCTGAATCGCGGGGATGAGGAGGTAGGGGATCTGGTTTTTCTGGTCGTCGTTGCTCATAGTGAGCCTCCTTGTTCTGGCGGGACCATTCCCGCATGTCCCGAAGGTATCGGAAGATTCCCAAGCACGCAACAGAAACGCCCCCGGAATCCCGAAAGATTCCGAGGGCGGAGCGGGGGGGCATCAATCGTGTCAGGCCGGTGCTGCTGCAAGCAGCCCGCGATCCTTACGCTTGCGCCATATCGCCGCAGCCGCATCCATCGAAGATTCCACAAACGTGGAGCCGCGCTCGGTCAGCGCCTGCGCCACCTGCGCAGAGGGGAACCGATGCAGCGATCGCACAAACGAGTCGTGATCGGGATGCGTGAAGTGAACCATCCGGCCCTTCATGTTCGCCTTCTGTTCCTCGTCGGTCAGATCAGGCAGCAAGAGATCGACGAAGATGCCGAGATCCAAGTCTTCTTCCAAGAAGACGAATGACCGTTGGTTCTTCTCGTCAAAGTAGAAGTACGAGTACTTCGTGGGAACGTACATCAGTTCGGTGATGAGATCCGCATCTACCGCCAACCACGCATGGCCGGGATCGGAGATCCACGCCATGTCGGTGGAGTCCGAGAGACGGTCGCCGCCAGCGATGGCCTTGATGACAATCTCCAGAGACTGTTGGTGGTTCGGGGTGAGATTCATATGCTGCTCCTTGTTCGAGAGAGACGGGGCGGCCGGGACCATTCCCGAGCCGCCCCAAGTGTACCGAAGTGTTCCGCGATGTCAACCGTGACGATCGTCGTACCCGAGATCGGGCAGATCGTCGAGGCCCGGCCCGCCGGGCATGTCATCCTCGTCCGGCAAGTGTGCGACGACCTGATCGACGGGGGTGTGCGTTGTGCCGTCGATCGCGGCCGTCAAAGCCTTGAGGTCATCCGGCAGCCGCTCGTAGAAACCGGGCGAAGGGTTGCCGATCCAGAAACGGCACGACGAGCCTTCAAGAACACTCCCCGGCTCGTAGTCGCGATGGCCGTAGAGGGCGATCGAATCCGAGGAATAAGTTTCGCCTCGCTCCTTCTCAAGCGTGAAATCGACCGCTCCGTTGTAGCGATCCTCGCCGTAGATATCGCGGTACTTCTTCGCGGTGGCGATGATTCCCCACATCTCACCCCAGAGGGTGCTGTCGTCGTCGTACGTCATTCGGCACCTCCCACGAGGTTCTGGGCGTATGCGATTCCCTGAATGAATGCGTTCATGCGGTTGAAGAGATCGCGCTTCGCGATGTGGCCGTGCGGAAACGGAATCCGGCTCCCATTCGTCGCCGTGAGTTGCCAGCCGCCGTTGGCTCCGCTGAGTTCCCAGCCTTCGCCCGGCATCTGCCGTTCCAACACTTCGATCTGCCTTCGCAGATGTTCCATTCCGATGCGTTCCATTGATTGCTCCTTGATGCGGAACCATTCCCGCGTTGCCTGAAAGTATCGGCACAATCCCCGCAGGTCAACAGAGATTCCGAAAAAAAGCCCGCCCCCCTCGGCGGTCGCTGAGGGAGACGGGCAAACAAGGAGTGCAGGTTCAGAACTAGTCTTCGTCCTCGTCGTCGAAAATCGGCCCAAGTTCTTGGACGATCCGGTCGGCGATGTCAAACGCGATGTCGTCGCCGTCTACGATCGCTTCGGCGAGATTGAACAGCCGCTCTGCCCATTCTATCGAGGCATGTGCGCAGAACACTTGATACGGCCCCTTTTGCGTGATCAGATGCGTGTCGATCGCCTCAATCGTGTTGAGAATCCACTCCGCGTCCTCGTCGCAGAGGAGTTGCCCAGACTCCGGATCTTGCGGAGATGCAGGGTTTTCAAGATGCAACCCACGCCCCGGATCTACGCCATACGCGAGATCAATCAGCCCAGCGACAATATCGCCGTGCGGCCCGTTGAGTTCTTCGTCTTGTTCCATCAGTGCAACCCCATGAGAAGGATTTCGGGAGCGCCGAACACCTTGTTCTTGTTGCAGGCATCGCAGTGGTAGTTGCGAGCGTCAGGCTCGATGCCGTCCGTTTCTTCGCCGCAAGCAATACAGAAGCCTGCGAGTTCGTCGTTGTGAATCATCTCCATCAGCCGGTCAAAGTCAATCTTCTTCGCTTTCATCGTCGCTCCAATCAAAGAGTTGTGCCGCACCGTCCCAGATGTATTCGCAAAGTACGTCAGCCATCGCGCAAGTCACGGCATCGCCACGCGAGTGCAAAGGTACAACGGGGGAATCGGAATCCCACTCAGCAGAAGAAGCAATCTTGGCTGCTGCCGTCATGTCGTTGTGAAAGCCTTCCGCAAACCGTGGAGTCTCCTTGTATTGGGCAGCCTCAATCCCCCCCCTAGCGCCCTCGCTCACAATGAAATGCAAGACCCACCCTAGAGACACGGCGTAACCACCGTTCTCCGCTTCAAATCGAGCGGCCCCCGCGAGTGATTCCGAAGTTTGAGGCGCAACCTCAGCCATGATCGTGAAGAAAGCATTCTTGATGCCTTTGGGCTTCCTCGGATCGTGATCGCGGCCGAACGAAACCCCGAGACCCACGAACACCGCAGGCTGCTCAGTATCTACAAACTCGGTGAACGTGATCGGCATCATCTTCACATCAATAGCAAAGCCGCTCACAAGCAGTTTCGCGGAAGCGAACCGAATCAACTTGTCGAAAAACCCGGCAGAAACGGCCTCGTCGTCGAGTTCCGAGAGTGATTGGAACGACGAACCCCCCTCGTTCACATAGAACCTTGTTTCGTGATGGTTCCCGTACTTCTTGAGCATGAGCCACTCCTTGATGCGGCGGCACCATTGCCGCCGAGTGCAGGATAATCGGGGAAGACCACGCCGTCAAGTTGACTGGCTGGGAAAATCTGGTATTCTCTGGGAAGACCCGCAATGGTGCGGGCGGAGATCCAGTCATGATCGAAGAAGAAGTGTCAGTGAAGGGCCGCGTGAACAAGTTTGATCCCGGCAAGCCTTACCTTTCGAGGTTGGTCGTCCACATCGCCGGTGCGATCAGCAGAATCGAGTCGGACGAACTGTTTGCCATCTTCCCCATGTCGCCAGCCGAAGGCGTCAGGCCGAGGGCTGTCGTCGTTCACAAGGCAGCCGTCTCCGCGTATCCCAAGAGATACGTCGTTCACACGGCAGCAGTCGCCCCCGACGGCAGAGTCACGTTCCTTTCCGGCGATTACACAGAGTCGCTGGATGAGGCAATCGTGTGGGCCAATCACCGTGCTGGATACATTGCCTGCATTTGATATAGTGTGCGGAAGACGCCCCGAATGTTTCAGGGCATACCAAATGACCCACGGGGGAGCCGAGGTACTTCTATCCACCGCCTCGGTTCCCCCAACATGACCAAGGATGGCCATGACCGAAATCCGCATCGCCCCGATCGTCTCGATTCCCTCCTACATCAGCGAGAAGACTAATGGAGCGGTCGTCAGAAGCATCAAGACTGTGCGTGAATGGGCTGCGAAGGGAACGATCAAGAGCCGGAAGATCGCAGGAAGCGTGTTTGTTGAGTTGGAAAGCGTGGATCAACTACTGAATGGAGACGACAGTGAGCATTGCAATAGTGACTGATGGAGAAACGTGGTTCGGCCTGCAAGGGTCGCAGATCATGATTCTCTCCCCCTCGGAATACGAGGCGTTGTGCGAAGGCGCTCGAATCCGGGAGATCACTCCCGAGAAGATCCTGTGCGTGGAAGAAGTGGATCAGTGTCCGGGGTGCGGGAAGGTCGGCGGCCCCTGCCCCAACGCTGAGTGCGTGCGTCCTCTCCCCGATCCCGGAGGTGCCAAGTGGCGATGATGGAAGATCATGCGGCCGAGGTGACGGTGCAGTTCAAGCGAGCGAAGCCACACCCCCTGTACGGCAAGAGAATGGAACGCAAGTACGAAACGCAGTTCTTTGTGCTTCCAGAGTCTTCGATCACGGAAGACTTCTCGACTGAAGACATTTGGAAGCAGGTCCAGAATGAGAACAAAGAGAACGTCGAAAGCCTTCTCGGAAATGGTTGGGTTTTTGAAGCCTTGGAGGTTGACTCGGTGATGATGGGCTACGAAGATATGTGAACGGTTTGGGATCTCTTTCGTCCGCCCGCCTGACCATGTGCTAAACGAGGTCGGGCGGGTGTTTTTTTGGAGCCACAATGACAAGCAAGCGGGTTGATTCGAGGTACGACGGCGTGGTGCAGCGTCTGACGAGGCACGTTGCTGACGCCATGACGTTCGAGTTTGAGATTGACGCAAGAGTGGTTGCAAAAGCCCTGCTAGCGTTTGAAATGCTGAAGGGACTTGCGGAGCCTCGTGAGCTTGAAAGCGGCGAATGGGTCTTGGTGTATCTGGTCGATGAGACCGAGTTCTTCGTCAACGATCCGACCAAATAAAAAGCGGCGACTCCGCGGTGGGCTTGGAGTCGCCGCCAAATGGGGGGTGTGTTGTTCTAGTCGATGATGTCGATCTCGATGCCGACGACACCTTCGCCGATCTCGTCCTCAACGATAACGGCAAGCTCCTTGATGAGCGAGTCGTCTTTGAGGATTCCTGCCTTGACGAGTGCATCGAGAACCGGCTTGACGGGGCCGTCGATGTCTCGCTTTCGCCGATCAGGCCAAGTGATGACCAGCGTGACGGCGACCCTTCCGGTGATGGTCGGGTTGCCCCAGTCTCGCTGCCTGAACAGCGTGTCTTCAGCCTCCTTCTTCCACTCCCGCATCTTGGGAGAGGTAATCAGACGACCAGAACCCTTTGCCGGAATCAGCCTGTGGTTCGAGGTGGGTGGCAACGGGAGCGTGAAACTCAGTCGCAACTTGCGGCTTCCTCTCGTAGTGCGGTCATCATCCAACCGCCCTTTTTGACAACGTTTGACCTGTCGGCACGATCCAACAGATCGCGAAAGAACGTGCATGGATCGCGGTGTTTCGCGATTTTTCCCAGCAGCTTCGAGGCTTCTCCTCGGTTGCGATTTGCAATCGGGCTGCTCGACAGAAGCGTCAATGCCCGCATGTGCCTGACTTTGCCAGCAGAGCCAGCATTTTCCTCATCAGAAACAATCACAACGTCGTCTTCAACCTGTTCCCCTGCTTGCTTGCTTTTCTTGCTCTTCTCTTTTGCTTGCTCTGCTCTAGTTCCGCATGGTGTCTGCATTGTGTCCGCATCCGACGCGGACAACTTGCGGACTTTTCCCTTTCGAGACGCCTCATTTGCTCTTCTCTTGGCTGATGAGCCGTTGTGCTGGTCAAACTCTGGCAGCAGGAGGCCCGCAGAGCCGTCCTGAGGCGTTGCAAGCCATCCAACTGACCGCAGGGCGTCCGAGAATCCCGGAACGCCCACACGGGCGTCTAGCCACTCCTCCGTCATGTACGGAAGCAATCCATTTTCCGTATGTTGGTCGGCAATCGCCCAAAGAATGAAGAGCGACCCGAGGGTGGTCGCCACCGACACGTTGCAACGCATCGAGACCGCACCGACCCTCGGGTCATCAAGGAGGTTAGTCCTCATCTTGATCCACGACATCAGAATGGAACGTCGTCGTCGTCAACAGGAGTGTGGTTGCCGCCGGGCCTTTCGCTCGGCGGCGTCTGGCTTGCCGACTTTGCCGGGGTCGGGTCGATCCCATCCACCCAGTTGCGGAACGTACCCGGCTTGTTCCGGGCTTCCTTCTTCGTAACCTTGAGTCCGAAGTTGCGGTTGACGCCGGAAGCCGGGTTGAACGATCCGGTGTTAAACGCATCCATCTGGCTGAGATGAGATGCGATGCACTTGAGGTGGTGAACGTGGAACCCCTTCTGCATGTCAAGCCACTGGCGCAGGTAGACCTCATCCGAGCCTCGGTAGACAGTCCAGTCGATCTCGTATTCGTTCCGGTCGTTCACGCGGCACGCAGTCATCGTGGCGGTGTAGCTTCCAGATTCGAGTACGGGGCGGTTTGCGGGTTCTTCGGTAGCAGCGCTTGGGTCGTACTTCAAAGTCACTTTTCGGTCTCCAGAATCTTGGTCAACTTCGCGATGCTCTTCTCGGCCACCTCAGCCGAGGCATCTGCCAACTCACCGATGTCAAACTTGGCAAGGATCTTCCGTCGGAAATCCGCCTCTCTCGTGCCGAACTTCATGAGCAGTTGCTCCCACACGGCCAGCCGTTCAGCAGACACCAACTCCTGCGCCTTCGCCTGCCGCTCAAGCACCTCTCGCCCATAACGCTCGGCGATCGTGTTGTAGCTGAACAGGAACGGCTCCCCTTGCCGGATTCTCTCCACCCGGCTCTTGACGGGAATGGCCCACCGCTCATCACCACGAATCTGGATCTCCATGACCAGATCGAACAGGTAATCGAGGTTCTTGGGACCGTCGAACGTCTTGCCAAGCAAGGTCATCCCGTCACCGTACTGGTTCTTGTGGTGTGCCGTTACCACAACGTTCATGTCGAGACGGGCAAGCAACGACATCATCTGCTTGAACTTCCGCTTGGCCTCCGTGTAGTGGGCGCCGTAATCGGTCCCGACTTCCTCCTTCAGCCGGTCGAGCAGCATGTCGTTGACCGTCGTAATCGGGTCGATCACAAGGGTCGCATACGGATGCTCTTCCTCCATCAGCGTGCGGATCTCGGTGATGATGTCGTCGAAAACGACGATCGGCGCGATCGCACCGCCACCGGATTCGATGACCCGAATGTACTGGTCGTTCACGCAGCCCGCCTCTGTATCCAGAACGTAGGGCCGGGGGAACTGGATGGCTGCCGTGGTCTTGCCAGCACCAGCCACACCGAACATCAGCACCTTGAACCGCTTGTCCTCAACGCTCGGAATCTTGCCTCTCAGATTGCTCATCTAGCATTCCTTTGTTCCAGTGAAAACGATCGAAACACTCACCAACGGTGTAATCAGACATTCCGCAAGTCTTGTCCAACCTCATGCCTTGAGTCACGAGGGCATCCAACCCGACCTTGTTCTGGTGCTGACCGGCGAACCGGCCGAGCCGCCGGTTCCCCCGGTGGACGACGATGCCCTCGTAGATCCCGTACTCCGTCTTGGTCACAAGGTAATGGACTGGCTGCTCTCGAACCAGCCAGCCCACGAGGACCGGCCGAGCCTCCAACAGAACCCTGCCCGAGTTGCGATTCCGCCTGCTCATGAGCCTAGACCAGAACTTCTTCGGGAACAACTCATGTTCCACGATCTGGGGGCTTTTGTCAAGTCTGTGCATTTTCCTCCTTTCTGTGGCTTGATCTGCACGGGTCGGGATGGTAGGTTGCCCCTCAGGCACTCGCAACCCCTTCTAGGGAGGATTCTCAAAAATGCACGACGATTTCATCGCCGAGGTCTGGACCCTCAGGCTTCCGCGGTTCCAGACCTACTGGGAGTTGGCCATGGTCAGTTGGAACAGCGTGACGGACGAGTTCACCGTCCAGACGGCCACCGAGCCAATCAACGAAGACGGAGAAGAGCCGGAGTGGCGGACGCACAATGATGACGATTACCTGTACTGGGTGGCCGTGACCATTTGGTCCTACAACCTCAACCCGAGTCATTTCGTCCAATACGGGATGGCAAGCGCTGGGCAAATTCTCGGTACGGCCATCTTTGCGAAGAAATCGAAGATGATCCTCGATGATCTCTTGCAGGCTGCCATGAAGAACAATTGGAGGGGCTACATTGACTTCCCCAAAGCCGAAGTTTCGGAAGAGGCGTGACGGGCCTTGCGAGGTTTGCGGCCATCGAGGCTGCCCAGCATGTTCTGAAACGGAACTGCTCAAGTCTCTCGGTGTGAACGAGTACGAGATGATCGACAAGTTTGCCCTGTGGAAACTGCTTGACGAGCAGATCAACGACATCAAGGCTTGTGCTGTAGCGTTTCGCATGAAACCAAAGGAGACAGCCCGCGATTTCTCACGGGCCGTCAACAAACTCATGCTGATCTTCGAGGAGATTTGCAGAAGACGAGTGGATTAACTGTCCCTGATCCAGCGAGCAACCCTGTTGCCGTTGACATCGTACTCGGGAAGCCCCCCAGACTCGGCGGTCTGAGGGGGTTTTGCCTTTGGGGCATTCTTGTAGCCATCGACGATGTACTCCAAAAGGTCAATGACCTTGGTGCCTTCATCGGCGGCCCTTTGTTGAAGCCAAGCGTAAGTCGATTGCCGGATACGGATGCTGGTCGTGTGTGGTTTCTTTTGGGTCATCGGCCCATTCCTTCAATTTCAGCCTTCATGAGCTTCAAGAACGTTACCCGCTCGTACGGGTTCATCGAAGCAAGCCAAGCAACAAAGCTCTTGTCGTTTTTGCGTGCGGCTTCTCTAAACAGCAAACCAATCTCTCGCGACTTAACCATGTTTTCCATTCTTCGCCTGACCATTTGCTCGTCAACAATGAAGCCCAAGTTCTCCTGAATGCTTCTTTCCATGATTTGCTGACCCTTAGCAGCTTCAATGTTGGCTTGATCGAACCGGCCTTCCATGGCGTTCTTGAGGGCGGCCAGCCTGTGCTTGGCGACGTTGTTGACCAGTTCAGACTGAGCCTCTTGAGCCGCATTCATTGAGTTTACGAATGCGCTCGTTTCCAGAAGCTTGGTGTCTTGGAAACCAACGGTTCTGGCAATCATCGACAGGTCAGTCTGGCTGAACATCTTGTTGCCGCTTCCGGCACGCCTCGCCATGTCGTTGTCAAGGTACTGACGGAACTGGTTGATCTGACGGCCAGCAGTTGTAAGGTTCATCCAGCGATCAACGGCCGGAATCGTGGACCGCTCATCAAAGAACTCATCGACAGCCCGAACGCCCGTGGTGCCGGTCACACCGAACAGCGTCTCAAACAAGATCGAACCGATGGCTTCTTCGGCGGTCTTGTCGCCGTAGGGCATACGGATGGGGTATGGCGAGAATCGGTCAGAAACGTTGAACTCTCCGTTGGCGATGCCAGCCGTGATGCCATAGGTCAAAGCGTTGGCAATCTTCTCGACCTTTTCCTTGTCTTCAGGATCGTCAAGGCCAAGAGCCATCAACATGGATCCAATGACGCCGCTCAGGGTCTTGGCGCCAGCAGCCCGAATCACGAAACCCTGAACCGTTCTTGGCATGAGGGCGTTGATGCCACCGAACGTCATTGTGGCCAAGAGCATTCTGATCGCCGCAAGCTTGTTTGTCTTCGCAGAGACAGCAAGCAGAGCCATCCAGTTCAAAGAGAACCGCTTGAACTGGAACGCGGTCATGCCGAGCTTCGATCGGTAGATCGTCTGAACCTCGGCAGCGTTGTACGAGAACTGGGTCATCAGTCGCAGACGGTTGGCGTACTCGGCGGCAGCTTGTTCGCTGTAGCCACGCCGAATGCCGTCGTAAAACCCGATCAAGAATGCCCCGTTCTGGTTGAGCTTTTCAACCTGAGTGAACGGAGAAATCTCATTGACGACATTCATCGCCTTGCGTGCGCCCGAAACAACCGGAAGCGTGCCATCATCCCACTTGCCGCGTCCAGTGAAGCGACCATACTGCTCCAAGATCTGCATGGAGCGGCTGGGATTGCTCAGGATTTGATAGGTTGCTGCGGAAGTCCTTCCGTAACCAATCATTGCTGCTGTGACGGCAGGAATCTGGGTGGCGTTGACGGCCGCACCAACGACATTGCCCGGCCACGCCAGATTGAGGAAGTAGCTGGCCGAGCGATAGAAGTCGAGCGAACGGGAGAACAACCCCGGCTTGACCGAACCCCCGGTCAGCAGTGCGGCGCCCTTGTCAACGACGGCATCAATGGTTTCAGTAATGCCGACCATTGGCTGACGACCGTTCCAAAGGAACTCAAGCCTGCTTTGCAGATCGGTCTTTGCTCGGCGATCTTGCATTGACTCGATCGCATCCATGACCTCACGGTTCGCGTTCGTCAACTCAAACCAACGCTCAAACCCGACGACACTGGCTCCCCAAACCTCAACGTAATTCTTGCTGTAACCAGTGACGCCTTGACGCTTCAGGAACGGAGCGTAGAACTTGGATCGGTACTTCATCTTGCCGATCTTTCCGCTCAAGGCAGCAGACACCGCAGCACCAGAAGCTTCAGCGTAAGACTTCAAGTGAGCCTTGATGTCGTTGACCTGCTGGCTGGTCAGACGTTGAATGTCTCCGGGATAGGTGACAATCGGCTCAATGAGAATCTTCGCCTTGGGGTGTGCCTTCAGGTACTTTCGAGCAATCGAGTACGCCTCACCCTCGGTCTTCGCACTGTTCTCGAAGCTGTAATCGCCCGGCTGTTCAAGCAGAACGTACTTCTTTTCGGTGTTATCCCAGATCTTGATCGAGAAGCCGCCAGTCCAAGCATGGAAAACGTGTTCGTACCTGTAACCGAATCCAGCCGTAGGCAACTCGGCTCGCACCAGCCTCGACGCGGCTTCGTGCTTTGTAAGCCTGCGGCCAAACCGATCGTAAATACCACCCTTCTTGCTATCCGCCTTCTTACCAAAGGTCCAGTTGAGATCAACGTCTGGAGAGTTGGCGAGAGCAACCATTTCCTTGTTGGTGAACTGGATGAACTTGGCGTACTTCTGCTTCTGAATCGCACGAGCCATTTGCTTACGCATGTACTCATCCCGGTAGCGGAAGTACACGAAAGCATCCTTGACCGAATCTGGTGCGTCCATCAGCCAGTTGTAAGCCTGCTGGTATTCCTTGGACCATCCACGAGCATTCATGGCTTTGGTGCTGAGCTTGGGCTTGTTGATGATCCACGGCTCAAACGGGAAATCCATGATCCTCATAAAGCGATGCTCGTTGTCAACCCTCCAGCTTCGCGGCATTTTCTTCCAAACCTTGGAGTCTCGCTTCAGGTGGTCGTCGATCTTCTTGGTGTAGATGTCGTACGCTTCACGAAGACGCTGAAGAACCTTGCCATAGATCGAGTTGTTGCCGAACGTGACATGCTCAAGGAAGAATCCCGGCATGATTCCGGCTGTGGCCTTGGTTGGCACACCCTTGCCCTTGGTCTTGATCCTCGGGTTTCGGAATCCGGGAACGTACGCAAAGCCACGACGGTTGGAATTCTGACGACGCTTGCGGATTCGGTTCTGCTTCTTGGCAAAGTCACCTTGAAGAGCCGGGTCAACAATTACGCCATCGCTGGCCGTCAACTCGGTGGATCGACCAGTCGCCTTTGCAAACTCTTCGACCTTGTTGACACTCCAGTCCTCAAGCAGAGTTCCGCTGATGACAGACGCCATTCTGGTGGTCTTGTCAAGGCCGCCCTTCTTGGGAATGCGGAAGACAGTTCTGTTTGAAGATGGCGATTCGGTCGTGATTTTTAGATCTTTGGCCAGCTGAAGAATTGGGTCGATCCGCCGAGAAGTATTGATCTCAAACACGACATCTTCGGCGGTAGTGTTGGTTTGAGCAACAACCTCTTCCTTGGCAGGCGCACCCTTGGTCTTCGCTTGGATTACATGAGTGATTCTGAAATCGCTGTGAACCCCATCAACAAGGTACTTGGCGAGTTGCTTCGGTACGAACCTGATGTTGGCCAGAGAGAAGTCGCCAGCAAGTGAATCACGCAGGTCAATCACGCGCTCAGTGTTGCCCTCGATAGTTGTGGCAAAAATGATCTGGCCCTTGGTCGCATACTTGTTTTTGACTTCGGTCATTGCCCTGATGAGATTGCCTCTGGCAACGAGCATGATTTCTCGCTTGGCATCACGTTCTGCTGTCATAGCATCAACAAACTCTTCGCTATTCCAAGCTTGTGCGTAGCCCAAAGACAGATCAACTTCGTTGTTTACGGTTTCTTGTATTGCGTGCAACGACGCCATGCTGAATGAGCCAATTCCAAGTTCATCACCAGCAACGCTAATTTTCACGTTGGTTTCAGACAAGAAAAGTGGATCGGTTGGATCCGTTGTCTTGACCGTGAAATCTGTAATGATGGCATATCCAGCTGGATTTTCAAAATCGCCCTTTTCCATTCCGCGATTCAAAGCAAACGCTCTGTTGATAATCCCGTCGCGGTATTGGACAAGAATGCTCTGCCAACCATCGACCTTTTTGATGATGTAATTAAACCTATTGATTTTCCGCTCAAGCGTCTTTTCTGCGCCTTGAAGGTTTCCCAGCCTTCCATAATCTTTATGAAGAATGTTCTGCTCCCAATCGGCGTCGACTTTTTGTTCAATTTCTTTAATCTGCTCTTTTGTTCTGTCAAGCTGACTTTTAAGCTCATTAAATTCCTTGTACAGATTGCTTCTGTACGTCAAAAGTTCTTGATGGGCTTCTTTTGATTCCTCTGCAAACCCGCCCTTTCCAAGCACAACAGGGTTGTCGCGTTCACCGTGAATGCCGGTGAGTTCTTCCACGATTGAATCTACAGAGGGCGGCTTGGTCAGAACGTTTGCTTCAACCTGAGAGATGTACAGCGGACCCTCAAAGATGCCAGATCCAGACGGAGGCAACACTTCCATTTCGGCCAGAACTCGGAACTGCAAATCCTTCACTGGAGACGCAAGAGGGTTGATTCCTTGGCGGTTAAAGCCATCCATGATTTCGGAAACGCGCTCTTCAATTGAATCAAGGATGCGCACTTGCTCTTCACGGGGAAGCATGATCATCTTGTTCAAGACATCGTTGACGTTCTGGCCAGCTGTCGCTGCTCGCGTAAGCGTTGGCTTTGGAAGACGCTTCAATTGCAGCTGGTCAGAAATTTCTTGATTTTGTTCTTGCCACTCTTGAGCAGCCATGTCTCCAATCAGATGCTGAAGATCCAGAGCATCAAACTCGATCGCACTCTTGCTTTCGGCGGTCGAAGAAGCGTTGAGACTCTTCAGCTTCCTAACCATCGCCGAAATGACCTTGGTATCAAACGGAATGTTTGATCCGACAAGCGTGTACTTTGGCAGCACGGTTTGGCCAAACCGATTAATTCTGCCAAGGATTTGGATGAATGCGTTGATGTCCATGAGCGGCTGGACAATGAACATGTGACGGACTCGCTCATCAACGCCCCTTCTTGCGTGCAACGAGCTTCCAGTCGCTCCGGCAACATTCACAAACACGGCGCGAGTCCTGCCGTTGTTGAAGTCGTTGATGTTGGTGCCTCTATTGCGTTCGGCATCGGTACGCTTGCGAACCCTGATACGAGTCGGGTTCTTGGTGTCCATTTCTACAACCCAATTCCGGCCGGTAATTTCGCCGGTAGCAATGCCGTTCTCGTTTAGCTTTGAAAGGATGTAGTCAATCGGCATACCCGGAAGTTGCCTGAGTGCTTCCATCTCTGGAGACTCTGCAATGTCGGCCTGCATTTTGTTGTAATCATCTAGTAGCCCGATGTTCTCAAGCCGTTCGTCATCAATGTAAACTCGAACCTTTTCGTTGGTCGTTGGATTGCTAAAAGACGCATACCTCATGCCTTCAACATCAACGGAAAGCATGTCGGCTTGAGAAAACGTGAACCATTCACCCGGCTTGATCTTGTTGCGTTCCATATGACGCTCAAGACCAGCTTCGTTGGTTAGGTCTGCACCGATAAGCACCTGCTCATTATTTTTCAGAACAGCATCAACAATAGTCTGGGCTACATTGACCGCTTTGTGTGCAGTCGCAACTCTGGCGGCAGCGTTGTACATGACGTTTGTGTACAAATCACTAGCCGATTCAACACGCATAGAAGAAGCCCCGCGGACTCCGCTCGTAGCAAAATCTTCGCGAACCTCATCACCAATAGTCTTGAACAGATCTTGCAACTCCGGGTCTTTTGCAAAAGCAAACGTTCTGCTCAAGAAATCGGAAAGCTGGTCTTGGTTTTCTTCTGAGACCCCAACTGAAGTGGTTTCAAACTTGATGCCTTCAAACGACTTTTGTCTCCGCATGTAATAGCCGCCCTCGGCCAGCATCTGCGCAAAAGCACTCATCATTTGAAGTCCGCCGTTTGCAATCCTTTGTGCAATTGCAAGTCTTTGACCCACTTCAAAATTGCCAAGACCAGCTCTCATGAACAAAGGCAAAGCGTCAGCACTCTTGGCAAAAGTCGCAGAAGAGAACACCACGCCAGCAAGCTCGTCCATGTTGACAAGCTCGATTGCCCAAAGACTCCTGTGTCTTGCCACCTTCTTGGAAGCAAGACCAGCTTCCGCCTTCTTTTTTTCTCTGTCAATTGCCGCTTGGTTGGCCTTCCTTGCTGACTCTGTTCCAGCGGCGTCGTGCGCTTCATCCATGACGATGAACGCCTTGCCAGTTCTTACGATCCGATTGAAAAATTCTTGACGCTTCTGTCCGCTGTCGCCCTGATTTTGGTCATAGGTCGTGGCAATGGCAAGAATTTCAGTGCCATCTTCGGTCTTGAGCTTGCCGGATGTCTCAAAACGAGAGACAACATCGTGCATCTGCTCAAGATGCTTCTTGGCACTTCGGACGCGCTTCTTGCCGGGAATAGGGAAGTCTTCTTGCAAGCTTTCAAACGGCTTGCCGGTTAGGTCGTTCAAAGGACGACCGATCTTCTTCAAATCGACGTTGGTTGGCAGCAGCTCTCGCGTGACACCTTCCATCCCTTCCGTAATCCCAGCAATGTCGCGAAGCATGTCTGTGTACAGGTTTGGCTTCTGGGTCATGAAGACCGGAAGCAGACCACGACGCTTGGCGTACACCAGCATGGCTGCAACCACGCGGCCCTTGCCGACGCCGGTCTGGTCGCCAATGGTGAAGCCCTGACCATTTTCGTTGGCAAAGATGGCGGCAGCAATCGAGTCAATCTGTTCCGCGTGGAAGTTGCGGGCCACATGGTCCAAAGACATCCCAAGCTTGTCTGCGACGTACACGACAAGCGGCTTTCCAACCTTCTCTTCAATTCGACCAAGTGCCGCCAGCATCGCGTCACGCTGGTTGCGAGGAGCCAGCGTTTCGGCCGTGCCGATCTTGTCCTTGATCTCAGCGGGGGCGGTTGTCTTGGACCGCGGCGTGTAGACCACCTGAATGTCTTCAGGATCAACAAACTCCGGGTTGATCCGGTCGGCCTCGGTGATGCGGTGCGGGTTCTCAAGCTGGACAGCCGAGTTGAAGTCCATCTCGGCTGGCTTGGCCCGCTTGGAAAGCAGCTTCGAGGCCGTGGCCCAAGCCTTGTTGAACGCTTCGGCCAGATACTCGTCAATTCCCTTGACGCCATCGAAGCCGATCTTGTTGATCAAAGCCTTGACGAATCCGCGGAAACTGCTGATTCCGGCCTTGATGGCGCCCATGATCAGCGCAACGGCTTCTCGAACGTCTTCCTCGGTCGGAATGATTGCCACACCACGACGATTCTTGTTTCGGTTCTTTGACCGATTCAGGAGGTTGTTGAGAAGGGCGTCGTCTAGAGCAGATCCTCCGGATCCATCAGGCTCCTGAAGCGGGCCAGCGGTCCGTCCTCCAGCATCAGTTCCTTGTCCGCCTTGCTCAGCTTCTGCGGCTTGGCCTCCCTCGGTGCCTTCTCCAGTGCGGACTCCAACATCAGGATCGACATCAGTCTGAGTGCCAGTTCGGGGCTGTCCACCGGGGGACGTTGGTACTTGTTCAGCTCCTCGTTCAGTAGTTCCAACTCCACCGGGTTCTGCCTCTGGGCTGCTAGTAACGTCGAGTGCAGGGCTTCCTGATACAGGCTTACCTTGAACTCCTCGTCCGGGTACAACACCGAAGCTGGATCCGACAAGTCCCCTAAAAGCATCGTAAAGCTTATTCTTTGAAGCATCAATTTGATTTCCGTATTCAACGATCGCCTTGTTGAGATCGTCAGACGTTTTAAGGATAGCAGGAAGCTCGCCACTCATCAGCTTGGGAGCAACCGGCATCTTCGGTGTAATACGAGTCCTGCTGCTTAGATCAACCGCCTTCTGAACAACGATGACATCCACAGGGTACTGGGTGCCAGTCACCTTGTAGAGCTTGCCAGCAATCGTGTAATGCGCAAGCACGTTGTGGCTGTAGAGCGCCTTGAAAATGGCCCTCTTGTAAGCAGTGGTCCTCTTGGCGTTGTCAAGAGCCGGTGCGCCGGGAGCGCCAATGATGAACACGCCGATGCCGCCGTCCTTGAGTTCAGCCAAAGACCGGGCGATGGCAATGTCTTCAAGGTTGCCGACTTGGAAAGTGACCTTTTCGCCAGCCGATGTCTTTTCAAGATGTTGGGTGTTTCTGCCAACGACAACGCTGACGTATTCCGACTTGCTACTAGGCGGCTTGCCAAATGGCGGGTTGGCAATGATGAAGCTTTCCACGCCCTCTCTAATCTCTCCGCTTAGCGTGTCATTCTGAGACACCATTGCAAAACCACGGCGGGCATCTCTAAACACAGATGCAACAACACGAAGCGGGTCAAGCTCGTCCGCACTAAGCATCACCCTGCCGCCAGTCCTGTCTTGAATCAAACCTTCAGTGATTGAAGTAAGAGACCCTGTTCCATACTGCGGTTCATAAACGTTAGAAATGCTTTTGGTGTTTTGATTGGCCATAATCCCAAGAAGCTGGGAGAATGCCGCAATCTGTGGCGGAGTTGAGAACTGCTGGCCAAGCATTCTCGTTTTGCGGGTCGCAATGTTGGAGAATGCGTTCTCAATTCTTCGGGCGATTTTCAGAACCGTTGCGGGACCGATTTTCGGGTCGAAACCATCGCCAATCTGCTTGATCTCTTGAGCCAACATCGTTCTGAACGCCTCGTTCATGGCTCGTTCGAGAACAATTTCTACCAGCTTCTGGTTGGCAAGAGTCCTGTCTTGGCCACCGCGAGACTTGCCGCGAGTGCCGCCATCAACAGCCATCTTGTAGATGTCGTCAATATTGAGCTTGGGGAATTCCTTGGGATCGCCGTCTTGACGGTTCGTGGCCCTGTTCAGGAACAGACGCAACGCTCTTTGAAAGACACCATCCAGCCTCGTGATGTCCTCTGGCTTTTCGGCCAAAGCAACCTGAGCCATGTCGGCGTCTTCGTCTCGACTCTTGGACTTGAGGTGTGCCTCGTTGATGATTCTGGCCAAGGCCAATTCTGCGGATTCTTTGCTTTGAAGGTCTGCTTGGGAAACATCAAACCGAGTCAAACCCATGCCGTAACTGGTAGTTACCAAAACGTAGTTGTTTGGCAAACGGCTTTCAGTCTTGAACGCAGGATCGTTTCTAAACGTTGCGTTGAAAACAACTCGCTCGTTGTCAGAAGAAACCAGAGTGCCAGAAGCAAAATAAACACCATAAGTTCCACCACCCTTGGGCGAGAACATTTCTAGAAACTTTTGCGTGTCCTCAAAGTCCTCCGACAACTTGCCTTCAAATGAAGGCTGAGCTGTAGTCGGCTGATCTACCGTTTGCTTCTCGACGATCTCGTTTTGCTCAGCAACCTTCTTTGTCTCGTCAATCTGTTCAATCTGATTCTGGTTGTTCAGCTTGGCAATGAAGTCGGCCAAGGTTTGGCCGCCCATCGTAAAAGCCACCATGGCTTCGCTTTGATCGGCCTCCGAAAGCTCGTCCATACGTTCGGCAAGATTCTCTGGCGTATACGGATCTTCTTCTTCTTCGTCAGGAGGCTGAATGGCAACTTCTGTTTTGGCGGGACCAAAGAAAATCAACCCGTCTCGTTCGTGAGCTTGGCCAATCTTGATTTTGTAATCAACAAGATTCTTGATTAGCTTTTCATCAGCTTCAAGCGACTCTGTAATTGACGCGACCAGATCCTCAAACGTAACGCCCTCGGTGTTTAACTTAAGCTCTTCATCAACTCTTGCGTTCAGAGTAGAGACGGTAGGTTGTTCCGCCAACACAACGTCAGATGCAAAAGCACCACGGCCCTCGTCGGGCATAAGTTCGTCGATAAGTCCGGCAAGGTCTGGTGCGAGTGTCCGGAAGCTTTCCGGGTCTTTCTGAAACGCATCAATGGCGTCTTGCAACATTCCAGCAAACAAACCTTGGACCATTGGGTCTTGCTTTTTGTTGACAAGATCGTTTGCAAAAACTTCTGGATCAAGGTTGAAACCAGCAAGCCTCAACAATTCGCCTACGGCGTCTCCTCTTTCAACCACTGCTTCAGCAAGCTTTGTCTCACTTTGCATTTGCAGTTCGGCAGCAAGAACACGCCTCGCTGGCTTTCGAGCTTCAGGAACAGATTCTTCTGTAGTCTCGCTCCTCTTGATCGAATCGCTTCGGCCAGAATTTCTGTCGTCAATCTCATTTGAGATGTCGGTTCGCTCTATCTTGCTAAACACACCTCTGGTGTTCAAAGCCTCCTGAAGGTCTTCGTCGGTGATTCCCCAGTTGGCAAAGTCCTCTGGCAGAACATTGGCAACGTTGTTGAAGAAGTCTCGAACTCGTTGCGCGCCTTCGGAAACGCCAGCCTCGGCAGCTTCTTCGTCTTCTTGCCCCTCAAACATTGGCTGGGTGAACTGTTCTCGACGCTTCAACTCTCGGCGAGCAATCTCAACGTCGTCCTTATCGAACTCTTCCTCGTTTCGCACCATGACCTTCAGGTCATTGTCTGAAAGCTTGGAAACGTTCTTGCTGTTGATCTCTTCTTCTTCGCCACTGACTTCATCAACAAGCTTTTGAACGCGCTGAACGTCATCACTAGCCTTGGGAAGTGGCGTGCGTCCGGGAAGCTTTTCTTCTACAGGAGCGGGCGCAGCCTCTGGGGCAGCCGGTGTCTTGGCTCGCTTGGCAATCTCGTCTTGAATTGCAGCGATCTCAGATGGTTCGAGGTCTTTGGGATTGTTGTTCAGTCGGTCAAGTTGCTCGTCAGTAAGAGACTTGACAATAATGGTGCTGGGTTGTTCGGTATCAAAAAGAGCAACCTCTGGTTCCGGAGTTGCTTCAGGCTCTGGCTCGGTAGTCGGCTCTGGCGCTGCCTCAGGCGTAGGAGTTGCCTCAGGAGCGGGAGCCGCCTCGGGGGCGGGAGCCGCTTCAGGGGCCGCCTCAGGAGCAGTGGCTTCTGTGGCCTCGGGTGCTACGCCTTCCGCTTCCGCAAACTTCTCGTTCCAAACCTTAGCAAGCCGCTCTCGGAAAGCATTTCGTTGTGCTTGATTGGCCCGACGAGCATCGCCGCCAACGAAACCTGAAACCATCCTGCGACTTACGTTTTCCCAAGGAGACTTTATGAACGCATCGACAATCTTTGCAACAACAGGATCGTCAAGCAGTTCACTAATCAGGTCTTCGTTTTCAAGATCCTCAATAGAATTGAAGTAGAAGTCCTCTTCTCTTGCCACAACATCGCCATCGCCAAGAGACTTTGGCTTTCTCGGTCCAAAGTCGGAAGCATCGACCGGGTTGTAGCCCTCTCCACCAAGCGCGTATCCGGCAAAGCCGACACCGCCGCCAAGAATCGCACCAACACCAAAAGACACAATTGCTTCGTTGGAGAGAAGATTGGAAATCTGACGGTGGAAGATGCTCTTCTCTTCTTCCGTCATCGTACCGGCCCGGTACTTAGAAAGGCTTTCATTGAAAATTTCAGCCTGATACTGAAGGTACTCAGTCACACCTTCAGCGGCTGCGGGCCAACCAACCTGCTTGCCAAATCGACCAACAGATGCAACCCACATTCGTCGGAAAGCTCGTTCAGCGGCTTCCTTGCCAAGCCTCGGGAAAATGGCTTGCTGAATTGCGTCAATGCCGTACTTCTCAAGGAAACCGGCAGCGGCGCCATAGGCAAGCGACTGCTGATAAGCAATGCTGGCGGCGCGTTCCGGATCAATGCCATCTCGAACAAGCTGGCGGTATTGGTGGCCGTAGAAAAGACCGGCCTCGCTTGCTCCAGCGACAAGCACAAACGGAGCAGCATCACGCAGATATTCGGTGAACTTGCCCTTTCCGGTTGTGGCCCGAATTCGGCCAGCACCAAGAGCCTTGCCAGCCATGCCAAAACCAACAAGGGAACCAGCCCCTTGGCCTACGTTTTTCAGCCAGTTAGTTGCACCACTAACAGTCGTCGGGTCAATGTTGTCGGGGTCATAAAGGGTTCGAGCGTCAACACCCTCTTGACCCATAGCCTCGATCACCTCGTCAGCGTCGTCGGCAAAGCCAATAAGCATGTCGGCTACATTGTCAACGGCTTCGATCATTCCCAGTGACGCAAGGCCACCCGGATCACCAGCAATAGCCTTGGGAAGCCTGTTGACAAGTTGAAGCCCGTATCCAGTAGTTCTTGCAAGGAACGAGCCAGAGCCAATGGCCATCGTTTCCACGCCGGTCTTGACAGCACCAGCGGCGTCAACAATAGAGTCAACAAGCCATCCGTAGCCGTCGCCGACATCTGCATCCATCAGCTTTTCATGCAGATAAACAAAAGCCTGCTTTTGGCTTTCCGGCACGAACCTGATGTTGTCTGGGTTTGCAAAGAACGACTTGAGGTGAATGCCCCACTGTCCAGCCTTGTCTTGCCTTTGCATACCAATTCTGATTTCCGGCATGATGCCAGTCGTCAGAAGCTCTCTGGAACGCAAAAGCTTGTCGATCCTAACTTCGTCTCTTACGCTCTTAAGTCCTCGCTCTTCCCAGTCGTAACCAAACGAATTGACTGCGGTTGTATAAACCTGCTCTTGAATAGCGTTCTTGTAGATTTCTGGGTCAACAGAATTCTTGAACTCTCTGATGGCAGCAATCTGCTCTTCGTCTGAGTTTTCGACAATCATCTTCCAGATTTCACGCATCACACCCTTGTTGGATTCGTGCGTGACATCTCTGCTTTCCAAGCGTTCGGGGCGGAACCGAACTTGACCCGGAACACGGGTTCGCCCCATTCGCTCTTGCCTAGCAGCCTCTTGTTCAAGAGTCAGCGGCCTGCTGGCTTCGTCAAGGCCAACGGCCATAGGTCCGTCAAGACCTTCCGGCAAATATGTCGTAGAAGCAGTGTCTCCAAGTGCTTCACGAACATCGGCAGACAAAAGCCCAAGCGGACCAAGAGTGTCTGTCGGAACAACGTTGTCCAAAGTCATTGACTCTGGAACTGCTGCCCAATCTTGAAATGCTTGAGGACGCTCAAGAAATCCAGCCTGCTCTTGACCGTATTCCCTGAGGGTTTTAGGAGCTTCCTGACCTCCGGCCGGAGTCTGTCCCTGTCGAACGATGTCTTGGCCGGGAAAAAAAGCGCTGCTCATGTCATTCCTTTGAGGAGGAGAATTTTAAAAGTCGGCGATCAAATCTTCTCGGTTGTTTGCGGAAGATGTTGATTGTCCTTCAAGCGACACACCAGAAGGTGATCGTTGGATTTCAATCATAAGACCCGGATTCATCGGCTTGTCCCAATTTTGTTCAGCTTCCTTACCGCCAACAGCAACGTTTGGAACAACAAACCCATCAACAGTCGCGGCAATTTGCGGCTTTTGCTGGACCAGATTTTCAGCTTCTTGCCTGTTGCGGACTCTAATTAGAACCCTGTGCTTCCCATCACCATCGTCAATATAGAAGATTGGGAATGTTTCTCCGGTTTGAGAGAAGGTGGCGCGGAACGGGTATCCACCGGCTGGGTTCGGTTCAAACTCCCAAGGTTTTTCTGTCGGTTGATCAGAAGTTGGGGCTGGAGCCTGAATGGGGGGTTGTGGGGCTGATGCTCCTGACTTTCCGCGCTGGGCTGCTTCAAACCTTGCCGTCTCCTGCTCGTCCCATTGACGAGCCTCCATGTACTCTTCTTCGGTAAGATGTCGCTTGGTTGGATCCTCTTCCATCTGCTGAAGCAATTTAGCCCAATCGGCTTCCTTGCCGGGCTGAACATTAAGCGCATCGTTCATGATGGACAAGAAACCGCTGGTTTGCGGGTTTACATGCGCCCAGTAGATTCGACGCAAACGATCGCGCTCGACGCGGGCCGATCTCGCTTCGGTTTCACCACGGCGTTCTTCAGCAATCGCTTCCTTGGCAGCACTGGCCCGCACACGCTCTTCGTGTCTAGTTGCGTCTTGCGCAATTTCGTACAGCAAAGCTCCACGTTCTCGTCGAAGTTGCTCTTGATAATCAGCCTGCTGCCTTGAAGTTAAGCTAGATGGCATCTTTCGTGTATCAAGAGCATTCAGACGATCTCTGACGCTTGGAGTAATCAAGCCGTTTGATTCTGCGTAACCCAGCAGATCGTCATCAGCAGCAGTATTTTCCGCCATTGCAGAAGCAAAGGCGTCTTGACTCATGCCTCCTTCGCCAATGACATTTGGAAACGAAAAACCGTCACTGGTTGTAAACGTAGAGCCATCATCACTGATGGCGTTTTGCATTGTTGGAGGAATTGGTCCTGAAGGTTGCGCTTCAGATGGTGCAGCCCCGAGATCGTAACCATACGAAGGTGTTTCTCCGGGAACAAAACCTCCGTACCCAAGGTTTGGTCCACCGCCTCTTGAAACCCCCCCATAAGGACGTTGCGCTTTATATTGACCCTGCCTGACAGACGGACCACGGTAATCGTTGTAAAAACCAGCTCCAACACTTCTGCGTGAAGCTGGGTCAGAGACCACATTGCGACCAGTTCTTCTTTTAAGCCCCAGAGCGCCATTAATCCGTGAGATCATTTGACGGATTTCATCTTTGCTGTAAGTACGTCCGTTCCATTCAACTGGGCCATCACCAGCGTTTCTTATGGCTTCATTCAACAGTCTAATTCGTTCTTCGAGCCTTCTCTCTGTTCCATCGTCCATGGGCGTCGTAAGCGGCCCCTGACCCATGCCACCGCTGCTGCGAGGCTGCTGATCTCTCTGGGCCTGACGACTGCCCTCGCGCATAAAGGCTTCTGAATCAATGCTCCCGTCTTCGCGCAGGAATCCTTCGGCTGCGTTGCCTGACACACCATCGTTGAATTCCGAACTGGGCTGTCTGCCAAAGTTCGGATTGTTCATTCGTTCCTGAGCAAACATGGCACGAGCGCCCGGATCCTTGATGGCGTAACCGGGGATCTCTCCATTGGCTGCTGCCGTAAACTCGGCGCGGCCGCTTTCGTTGAGCAGCTCATATCCACGAGGCGAAGATGAGCTTGGGGTAGTGGTCCACGCGGACGCGCCTTGGGGATCTCCGACACCCCTTAGCGGATTGTCACGCATGAACTGTTCAACAATTGGAATGGTCTGGCCAAGGCTTTCTGGACGGCCACTCGGGCCATAATTGAGTTCTCGCTCCGCATCTCGCATAGCCGTACGTTGAACCGTCGGCTCTTGCTGCGCAATGTTGGACGCATACATGCCTTCAGCAAGTTCCTGCCCGAAAGTCTTCAAGGGAGAGTCTGGCACAAGAGGTTCAGCGTCAACAGGCTTTGGCTCTTCTGCCTTCTTGTTGCCAAACAATTCTGTTCGGCCTTCTGGCGTCATCAATTGCAGAGCGCGCTTGTCTGATGGCGACAGCTCTTGGAAACTATTGTTGTTTCTTTTTGCCATTTTTGCCTCAGGAAATCAAACCATCGACAATGGTTTCTGAACCAGAATAATCGCAGGGCAAAGCGTAACCAAGCGTTGCCATATTGAAGAAACGGTCGAATTCAATAGTGAATTTGCCTTCGCCGTTGTTTGTAACATCAAAGGTTGATTCGTCGTCGTATGAAAATCTGGTGCTTCCGGGGATGACTTGATATGCGAGTCCGCCAGCAATGGGTCGGTGCATTTCTGCAAGACAAAGGTCATCAATAAAAACGCTAACGCCGCTGTTGAAAGCAGTCGGCGTTTCAATGACGATGTATGAACCCTTCGGGATTTCGGTGGGCGTCATGCAAACCAGCGTCTTGAGCTGCCACGATGTGGTCAGATCGCCAACGACATTGTAGTCAAGCTGAATTTCCATCTTCCGGTTACTGTCGGCGTTGTTTAGAACAGTAGAGCCATCAGTAACGTACACCTTAAGCTGGCCAGCGCTCATGGCCCCCGTCTGCTTAACGGCAAAGCTGATCGTGTACAAAGTATCAGGCTTAATTCTGCCAAGGGTGCCAGAAGAAGAGTTAAACGACTGCGTAAGCTTTACGGCTGTAGAACCGTCGCCAACAATTTCAAGGCACTTGCTACCGCGATAAGCACCAGAATCTTCGAGGACATCAGTGCCAGCGGCGCCGGTAGCGATCGTCCAACCATCCGGGGTGTTGGTCGTAAAGTTCTCAAAGGTCGAGTTCCGAAGCACGTTGTATCCGGCGCCGATGTTCTGCTCAGCATAAGAATTGGCCGCATTGATTCTGACACGGGTGCCGCTGCCCTTTGGCCAATCTTCGTCAAGATTGACTTCAACTCGCTGTCCAAGGATCTCAAACTCCTCCGCACCCTCAGAAACAGACGGATCCGTGGAATCAGCGGTGCAACGAACCCTGATCAATTCTGACTTGATTGAAGGGTAGTCAACGACGGTCGGGGCGTAGACTTGAGAAGCAAGGCCGCTAGCAACCAAAACGCCTTTCCCAGCACCAAAGCTTGAAGGCGTTCCAATCGTAATCGTAGTGCCATCTACGGTTGAGCCAGCGTCAATCATCTGTCTGATGAGTTCCCGAATGGCGGTTGGAACCGTCTTGTTTGGAAGACCTCCGCCATAAAAAAGCACGAGGTCATCGTCAACCATCTCAATCAGAGTCGCGTCAGCATCACGCTTAATCGCCTGAATAATCCTGTTGGAATCGTTGATCCTGCTTTCAATGTCCTTGGTCAAACTTCCAACCATGTACATGTCAGCGTCGGAATACTCGCTGATAACGTCAGCGTATTCAGTTCTCAGGTTGGCTTGATGAGCGCGTACGGTTTCGGCCATGCCAAAAAGCTTGCCGAGACGAGCAAACAAAGTTGAAGCAGAAACACCCATTAGTCTGATTTCCTTGGCATCAAATTGTTGAGAACTTTGCGTCTTTCACCACAGCCGCACGGTTTTTTCGTGACCTTTTCCACCTTCTTGACAATCTTGTCAATCCCAATGGTTTTTAGGCCAACATGAACGATGTCTCCAGCCCCCCGTATTTTGCCATCATAATCGTTGCAGCTTTGGCAATACTCGCTACTCGGCCTTTTATTCTCGTGCCCAAGAACACAAAATGGGCCAAGTTTGTGTTTGCAATCAGACATTGGCTGGCCAATCGGAAGGGTCTGGAAGTGAATAAAGAAGCTCGTAGCGTTCAATGTACAATCCGGCACCATTGGACCCATCAAAAGACCCACTTCTGCTTCTAGAACCGTTTTGTGGGAAGTTTGGGAAGGTGTTGCTACAGCCCGTAGTAATCGGTCGTGGCGCTCCACATTGCGTGCTTGCCATGCAAGTAGGAGTGTTGTTTTCCGAACAGCTAAGGGCGGTTCCCGATTCTGAACCGTCAAACTGATTCATTCCGCCCTTGCCGTTGTGGAAGCCAGAGCAATCATTTCCAAAAGCGACAACCGCAGCATTCCAATTAGCTCCGCTGCAAGCCAAAGGTGGGCCAGTGGTGATTCCATTGGCAACCAGAGAATCGCCACGGAGTCCGTATGTGTGAAGCAAAATCCCTTTCAAATCTTGACACTCACAAGCAACGGGAACCGTGCAGCTTGAGTTCGGGGGAGAGGTGTACGCACCAAGATCAATGGTAAAACTTACTGGCCGTTGAACGTCTTGAGGACAAACGTTTAACTCTCCAGCGTAAATCGCGCTGTATTGATTGATTTGCAAAGAATCGCTGGTATAGCCATTAGCAGAACAAGACAACCCGAAATCATCTTCTACGTTGTTAAAACATTCTCCAGTAAAAGCGTTGAAAAAACACTGCTCTTTGTAATAGGTATACGAACCGCTTGTTTCTCCAGCGACCTGCCACTGAGCGTTAACTGAAAAGATTTCGTAACACCCTTCGGTTGCGCAAGGAGTTATTTCTTCGCAGCCAAAATTTCTAACCGTCCTGCCCAGAGAAAAATTAAGCAGCTCATACTCGTCGTTGCCGTTTGAACTTGATACGTTTTTAATCGTTGTCTCGCGATATGTCCCGTCGCACTGCGACGGTCCACAACCACCACAATTAAGACCATTTCCAATGTTTTCTTCTTGGCGTGTGTAGTTTGTCTCAAACGCACCACTAATCGACGCTACCGGACTATACGGGCCGCTATTTACAGCAGGCGTCTGATACGAAGCATCGCTAGACCTAATAAGCAACGCTTTAAACTGCACCCTTACAAAACAAGCGCCGCTGGTTTCGAGAACGATTTCGTAGTTTGTTTCGTTATAAAAATTGCCAGAGCTGCAAGCTGCGCATTCGCAAGAAACGGTGTCTGTTTCGGTGCTAGAGCCGGATTTTGTCTGTATTGCGAATCCCTCAACCAAAATTGCTTCAGGTTGGCACGAATAACCCGGAGTTTGGTTTTCGCACGTTGGCGCCGGTCCTACTGCGCAACAACAGCCAAGGTAAGCGGTCATCAGGTTACATCCGCATAAACCATAACAGCAATTGTGTTTGCTGCGGTTGCGTATCCAATTAGCCGATCGCCGGGCAACATGTAAAACGGACCCTCGAAAACAGTAGTGGTTTGAGATTTGATGATTTGGTTGAACGCAATAGAAAAATTGCTCCCGTCGGCTTGACCACTAGGAACGTGCCTTAGGTAGATGTTTCTGTTGCTTGAATCGTGGTTGGTACACCAGATCGAATTAATGGTAATCCGCTGGTTTTGATCGCATGTCAACAACGTCTTTTCGGAGGCGGCCAAATTTGAAAATGGGTATCTGGTCTTCATGTCAACACACCACACCCAAGCGTGGCTTAACGGAAGCAAACACCACCAAATTTGGGGCCACGCGCCTACCCATCACAACGACACCAGCTTGCAGCGGATCTGGAATCAGTTCTTGAATCGTCTCTGGATATTCAGATGGAAGAGACGGAATTGAAATGATATCGTAGCCAATAATTGCTTCGGTTTTGTTTACGGCAGTAATGCACGGCAGGCCGTTATCGTCCTCGCCGTATTCGACATTAAAAGCGTAGCCAAAATACTTGTTAGCAATAACCGGGTCGCTACCATCACAAGAAACGTCAGAAGGACTCCATCCTCCTTCGTTACTTGAAATTTCAAAAAAGCAAACAGGAGATTCGGCAGCTATTGTGTCTCCCGCAGAATTGAACAGCTCTATGTCTGCCGCAAGCCGCTTCAGTTCTGCGTTTTCCTGCTGAAGAGTCTCAAGAGCTTGCTCCATAGAAGCAAGCTTGTCCCGGAACGTTGACGAAAAAGGATTCTTGAAGTCTTCGGCGCTCATGTCAAAGTCCAACTTCCAACGGTGTACATCTTGACAAGCCTAACTCTCCATTGGCTGTCGTAATAAAGCTCTTGAGCTTGCCAAGCAGAATCTGTTGCGTAAGTCAAAGCGTGATAGCCGTAGTATCTTGCGCCAAGGGTCGTTGCTCTTGAGTCGCAAACAAACCCATCGTATCTCACGGTCTGTGGGGCAAACGCCTGACCAGAAACCAAAATCTGAGAAGTGTTCAGTGTTCCGGCTGCGTTGCGATAGTTTACTGCGGGGTGAATGCCTGTTGCGAATGGCCACTTCATCCTCAAGACTGGCCTTTGCCAAACTTTGCGTTCCACAGAACTTCTTTTGGTTGCATCCGTGATTTCGGACGCCGGGCACAGGACTGCGCCCAAAGGAACGCCGTTGCTGAAAGTTGAGTAGTCCGTGTAAATCGGCATTGCTTCATAAGCGGTTTGCGTATCTACAAGACTAGAGGCAGCTATTGGCAAACTGGTCGTAACAGACCTGTCGTATCTCGCAATTACAAGCCACTTGCCAATTCCGATTCGAGTAGCAGTCAATGTTTGCAGAGGCAGGCTTGTCAGCTCATTGTGCAACAATCCAATGGTGCCATAGACGGCGTTGATGACATCGGCCTTGGTGTCGGCTGGATCGGCATCAACAAAAAACCGCCTGATGGCGGAATCTTTGTTGTAGTCCTTGTACGCAACCGTCAGCTGCGACCCTGAAATGTCGGACTTGGTAATGCTTGCGCTCATTGCCTAATGAACTCGTTTAGGGATTGAAGTTCACTCAGAATATCGGCAAGGACTTCCACAATAGGAGCGGTCTGGTCGCTTAAGCCCTCGGAAATTGCCATCCCACTACCAGAAGCAAATGCCGAGTCAAATTCACCAGATTCCCGGATCTTATCCAAATCGGCGAACGCAGCTTCAATTTCTCTGATGTCTTCGGGGTTAATCATGGTGAGTACGCTATTGTTGATTCAAGCAAGACGTTTGTACCATCATAGCTGCCGGTCAAAACGCCTTGAATTGTAATTGGGATAAACGGTGCCGTTCTTTGGTATTGAAGTTGAATGCCAGTAATCAGTGCGTCAAAGCTGACAAACCGAATTGAGCCGGTATCCGAATCTCTGCCAAAATTCAAACTAATTTGAACGTTGTTGTTGTTAGTGGTGCTTTTCAGCTCGTCAAACTCGACTCCCTTGTTGACCATCCAACCAGACAAAGCAAACGATCCAGAAATAAAGCCAAGGTGTCGGATGTCGGAAAACGAGTCGCCTTCGGCCGTAAGGTCAAACGGCTTGATTTGTGGCGACAAGACATACGAACCAATCTTCATGTAGAAGCGCTGTTTGCCTATGTTGTCATCATCGGCGCCAATGCTGTTAGCGGCCAAACGCGAAATGGTATCGCCAGCGCCGTTAGGTTTGACAATGGCAAACGGCATCTATCAGGGTCCGATCAGCGACCAAGTAGCAGTCGCCGCACTGTCGGTGTTGATGTACAACTTGCCGTTCGTCGTGTCTACGGCCAAAGCACCCTTGCCATATCCGGCAACAGCGCTGGTTGGCGCTCCATCCCAAAACGAAAGAAACTTGCCTTCAAAGTCAACACCCTTTTGGTCTTGACCGAGTTCAAACGCAGCGTTGTGTCCAGACATTAGTTGCTCCTTTCAGGAAGCGGTTCCAGTGATGATTTCCCAAATCTTTTCGGAGTAATAGTCCGCACCAATTGGGCGTAGATGTGTTGAGTCGGCGCCCGGGTGGAATCCCAAACCAGAAACGGTCAATTCGGTTTTACCGTCATCTCGCGCAGCGGTATAAAGATCAATAAACGAATTTTGGTTTAACGCAGCTCTTTTTGCAATTCGAGCCGCACGCGCGGCACCACCACCGTCTGCAGCGTTGGCAATTGGATGGCTTGAGCAAAAAACAATCTTTGGCTTGACTCGTCCAATACTAATTGCAGCAGTCTGGAGGCGAGCATTAAGAACGTCAATCGCCGTTTCTTCGGCCTCTGCCGTGGTTCCGGGATTGCTAATGAAAACCATCACAATGTTGATGTCGTTTACTTCAAGAACTTGTGCAAGCGTATCGGTGTCATACCAAGAATTGGTAATACCCTCCGCTGATGGAGCGGAAGCAGCATTGAACGCTGCGTGGTTTTCGATTTTCCAACCACCGCTTCCCATGTAAGTCAGCGACATTCCATCGGTGATTGATGGATTTTCAATTCTAAAACAAATTGGAAGAAGCGTTCCGGTGTTTTGGTCGGAAATGATGTCAAATCCGAATTCATTATCCATATTGTCATCAGTTACCGCCGGGGCTGTTCCTACAAGCGTGGTGTAGTTACCGGCTGCAATTGCAACTGAATCTGAATCTGAAAAATTCAAACTAACGTCAACACCAGCGCATCTTGTGTGAACCGAAGTAACAGCGCCGCTTGAAGCAGCGTAAACCAGCGCCTTGTAAGTAACGGCCTGCCCAGCGGTGTTTAGCCAAAACGTGGAATCTGTAGTTCCCAAAGCGCCGCTTGGTTGTTGAGTTGGCAGGGATTGAGAACGCCCAACCATAATCAGACCGTCTTGGAGTCTGTCAAGCGGAGAAACATTGTTGGTTGCTGTAAAAAGTGAGGCGAAAGGCTGGAAAAGACGGTTAATACCAACTTGAGAAGCGGCTTGGGAAGCGGCATAGCTGGCGTTACTGTTTGCAGTATTGACTGTATATTGATTGCCACCACTTACGCTCTTGTACTGGTATTCAGTCAATCCATTGATAAGTTCCCCCGGCTTTTTTCCGGGAGCGCTAACATTTACTCCTGCGGCAGCCTTGTTCTTAAATCCAGTAACCGATGATCCAGTCGTAAGAGAAACGCCCGTTCCAGACCACTTGTTCGGACTCCACTTTCTCAAGTGGGAAGCAAACAGTGGGTGAAAACCAGTGTCGGTGACTGGATTATAAGCCTGAGTCCAATTGTGCATACTATCGCCAAGAATTAGAACATTCGCCTTTTCTCCATACATGATTGGTGCTACACCTTCAGGATCGCTCATATAAGAGCTGCCTGCAACCTCCGACCAAGTAGCCGAAAGTTCGCTGCCAGTGTTCATGTAAAGGCGTCCATTCTGCGAGTCAATTGCAAGCGCGCCCTTGCCAAAGCCCTTAAGCCCGTTTTCAGGGGCGCCGCCAATGAACTTCAAAAAACGTCCGCTGAAATCAACACCCTTTTGGGGCTGACCAAGATCCGATGCTCTGTTGTGTCCACTCATTTTGTTTCCCTAAGAAGAAACCGTTCCGGTTTCAACAAACATTTCCGTCTGGCTTGTGGTCAGATATGTATCTGTCATCAAGCCAGCAATTTGAATAGAAGAAAACGGACCGTCAAGTGCCCATCCTACCTGAATTTGACTGACGATCGCCCTGAAAACGAAATATCTGATTGCCGAGCCAGTTCGGCCAACAGCAACTGCAATGTCAAAAGGGTTGTTTGATTGGCTGTTGATATTTGCAACACCAACGGCATATTCAGTCACCATGTAGCCTCGCATGGAAAACTGGCCGTTCTGCATTTGGTTGTGCTGAAAATGCCGAACGGTATCGCCGTCTCCGGTCAGCTCAGCAACCTGAGTTCCGACAGAAATCGCCATGCTCTGGACGTTCATGTAGAACTTCTTAACACCGCTGTCATCTATGCCAGAAGTCGATGCAAAGCTCGACTCTCCAGACATGTTCGGTTTGAGAAGGGCGACTCTGGCCATGGGTCAGCTCGGGTAAACTGTTCCGGAATTGTTCGTGTAGGTTGCGTACCTGAGATTCCTACGAATCAAAACCGGCTCATCTGAGTTGTCTAGGTTCTGGCCAAAGTATTCGATCGCCGTCGCTTGGCGATCCAGCATGACACTGGCCGCCAAACGGTCCTTGTACAACTCGCGATGGCGATTGCTCTTCTCAGGGGCGTACAGCTCGGCTATGGCAAGGCACGAAGCCATGATGGTTTCGTCGTGCATTGGACCGCCATAAATCGCCGATCCTGCCGTCACTTCGACGTTGTACTTGTACTGAATTCGATACGACTTGTCCGGGGATGGCCACAACAGCAGCTCAAAGCTGTTCCCGTAAGTCGATCCAGCAATTGGCCTAACCGCAGCGTAAACAGGCGCGTCGTCAATTTGGCCCTGATCTTGCCTAAGCACACGGATGTAAGACTCGCCAACAATCCTGATTTCGTGTTCTTGAGACTCCCTCGAATACGTCATTGGACCAGCAATGCCGCCAAAATTAGCAGGCAAGGCCAGCTCATCGTGACGCAAAACGTATGACGTTCCAGACGCAATGTTGACCGAAGTGTCAACAAGGGTGATTTGGCTGCCGCTGTCTCGTGTAGCGATGTCGTAATCTTCGGTGGCAACCGACAGGGTGCCTTCTGCTGCCCAGCTTGGGAAGGTTCCAGTGGTCAGCGTCACGACTCCGCTAACCACCTCAATGGTTCCAGTGGAATACGGACCATTGGTGACAATCGTTGCTACAGGCTTAAGAAACGACCATTCGTGTACGGCAGCTTCGTTTGGCAACACTCCGGGGTAGTAAAACTGCCGAAGACCACGATCGACAATGGCGTCAATGTCGGCAGCAGCCGATCCAGTGGCACCAGAACGGCCCCAGCCAAGAAACCGGCCGACTTCGCCTTCAAGATCGCCTCGCGTCAAAGCCACGGTTCACCTCTCAACTGAAAGGACAAACAAGCACGGCCAACTCGGCGGTGCCTGAGTCGGTGACGCCATCAAAACAAATCCGCGAGAACGCGCCGACCGGCATCGTCATGAAAGAAAGGCCGAGGCCAGCAGCGCCTCGGTTAACGTGGTATTGGTCAGACGCAAAATTGCCGTAAACGCCAGTGGTCGGCGCAGTACCGATAGTGCTGACTTCTGCACCGTCGTAACGAGCAAAACGACTAATCAAACCCATGACTTTGGCATTTACGTTCGATGCAACGTCGCCAAATCCGTCCGAAGCGTGGTTTGTGTACGCCTGAGACAAACCGAAATCTCCTGCGGCAAATGCACCGCAAACAGTCGTGGCGTGCCTCAGAGTCCCAATTTCTTGGTTGACGTAGATGGTTTGTTGCTGCGCGCTTTCGGCGTCCGAATTGGTGCCTAAAACCCTGAGGTCGCTCGACCGAGTTGACCCAACCTGCAACATCATGATCATCAGGTTGGAAAAACCATCGCAAATGAAGTTGCATTGACCCGGTGGTGTTGTGGTCACGGTCGTAAGCGTCGTGGCTACCGTACCAACGCTAAATTCTCCGACCAGTTTCCATCCGTGAGAAATCATCGCTTGGTCCTTGAGCTTCGAGAACTAGAACGGTTGGAAGAACGACTGCGGCCAGACCGAGCCGTCTTCTTTGCGGCTCCCTTCAGACGATCTTTTCTAAGACTGATTTGCGATCCACCGGATCCACCGGAATCCCTAGGCATTAGAAGCCTCCTTAATGGTTTCGACCAGTTCTTTGCCCTTGGCAAGACCGGCGTTGTAAGAATCTTCCTTTTCCTTGGCGACAACCTTGTCTTCGCCCGGACGCTTCAGGAACCAACCAGCCAGAAGGCTCAGGCCAGAGAAAAGAACCGCGCCACCGGGAAAAGTGTTGCTGACTTCGCCAAGGGCACCCATGCCAAGAGCTGTAACGTCGTTGATGAGCGAAACGCGGGCGTTGGCGTCAGAAATGCTAGAGGCCAATGCTTCGCTGTTGGCCTGCACCCAGTTCTCCCACTGGCTCCAAACGTAATCGGAATTAGAGAGGGTTTCGGTTTCGTTGGCGTCGATTGCACCCTGAACACCCTTGGGCACATCAAAGCTTACGAGCTTCTGAAGATCGCACCCTTGGACTGCCATTGCAAGGATGAAACAAGCAACAGCAGCGGTGCCAAAGTAAAACGCCTTCTTTTTATGATCCACGAAGATCCTCCAATCGGTCAAGCCTTCGCTTGAGTTCTTCAATTTGGCGTTGATGTTCGCCGTCGTTTGCAACTCCAAGAACCTGACTTTTCACAAGCTCTTGTGTGATATCCCAAAGTTCAGAAACGCGCTCCCTGTTTGATTCAATTGTGACATCTTTGCGACCAAGAGCCATAAAAACCGAGGCAACACCGGCCACAACCGTAATGAGCGTCATCGTCTGAATGACACTCTGGAATCGAAGCACTCCGTGTTCTGAACTACTCATCTAGCTTTTCGCTTTCCTCGACGTAATGGAGTGTTTCCAAATGAAATGCGTGCTTCAACATAGCGTCACAGAGAAGCTCGTTCCCATTCCTCTGGTACATCATTTTACTCTTTTTGCCCTGAGTAAACGTAGTAATCACAATAATTGCATCAGCACCAGATTCTTGGAGTTCGTTCATGAATCTTGCGCACGTTTGCTCTAAACCGATTTCGATCGCACTTTTTCTCGGCTTGGGCATTAGGTGGCCTCCATAAATTCAAAATCAAGCTTCTCTTCCGAGTTCAGGAAAAACCTCAGCCACCAAGCCCCCAGAGGTTTTGGCGTGCCACCACGCTCAATGTGCCACCCCTTGAACGAACTGTATTCGTCTTTGTAACCCGGTATCTTGATGTGGACCTGACGATCAAGATACGGGATGCCAACGTGATTTAGCCTAGATCGGTCAATTTGCAAGGCCCATTTTTCGTGAACGTGGCCGCTAACTACGATGTTGCAATCTGGCAGATACGTCGCCATTCGATTCGTTTGAATGACGCCCTTAGTAACCGGGCCTCCGCCACCATAGCCGTGGTGGTATCCAAGAATCACGTTGCTTGACTTGCGGATTCCGTGTTGAACCCTAAAGCGGATAAACCCGGCGTAATCTCCCATTACAAGCTTATTGGCACCGGCTTTTTGCATCCCTTCAACAAATCTCGCCGTTGGGTCTGTTTCGTGGTGCTTTAGGATGCTGGTTTCGTGATTGCCGGGACTAACAAAGGCCCAGTGTTTGGCGTAGGGCGCAAAAAAATCGACTGCGGTTTCAATCACCGAGTCGATGTAACGGCCTTCGCGATGTTCTGGCCTGCACTGGCTTGTGTCTGATCTGCGGTCCCACTTCCCTTGCATTAGACACATGAGGTCGCCAAAGTCACAAATAAGGGCGTCTCTCTGCTTTGCCTGTTCAAGGTGCTTTTTTTCTAGGCTCCAATCTGCCTTCGCATTGTCGTGATGTCGATCGGAAGACAAAAGAACCCATTGTTCCCAACCAGACTGCTTTGAAATTTTGAAATCAATTGAAACGCAACCGCCGCTTGTTTTTTCTGTTGCAATGTTGCTCAAAGACACTTCTGGCTCCCTTAAAAGGCAAGGGGGCGCCGATTTGCTCAATCGACGCCCCCTTTGGCTAGACATTTTTAAATGTCAGCTCTTGTCGCCAGACCAGTCAACGTAATCAACGTCAACGGTGTTGGCGGCAGCAACGTCAGTGGTTACAAGCAGAACGGGATAAAGCGATGCGTCAGAGACAATGGAAGCGTCTCGGACGGTGTGCTTGAGTTCTCCGTTCAGGTAAAAACGGACAATACCTGCCTGAACACTGATCCCAAATCGGTACATGACATCGTTGGAACCGGCCGTTTCGCTAGAGTCAACACCGAATTCGGTGTCAAGCTCACCAGTAGTCGTACCAGCCAGACCAGCTGCGTTCTTGCTACAGAACACTTGGAACTTGCCGGTAGTCGTGTTGGTATCAGCAAACCAACCAATCCGGTCTTCTCCGGCAGCAGCAGGCTCGACAGTACCACCATCAATAATGTCGGTGTTGCCAATACTTTCGCTGAAACCAAAGAAGAAGTTGGTGTCTGCAATGTCGTTAAAAGCAATGCGGATTTCCGCAGAGCAGTTGTAGACATCAGGGCGTTCGGCAAGGGTTACAAGGTGCATGATGCAACCATCGTCGGCACCAGTGCCGGTAATGTAACGCATCGTGCCACCTGCATAGCCACCAGCAACGCTTACTGCCGGAGTGGTAGAGCTACCGGAAAGCTGAACAAGAGTGAAGATGTCGTCACCGTCACTCGCAACAAAGTCGTTGAACTGACGGAAAGACTTCTTGGGATCGACAAGAGCGTCAAGCGAACGACCGCCGCTGCCCTGTCCCCCGTCGTAAGTGGTCTTGATCTGTGCCATCGTTTAGTCCTTTCTGCTGGATCAGCCAGCGTCATCCGGGTCAGCGGTGGCAAGAACAAAGTTACGACGACGATCCGTGCAATACAGGTTCATCGTGGTATCGACATGGGTCTGGAAGACCGTGTGCTGGTTCGACGCAGCCTTCGGGCCTTCCTCGCGCATGTACTCACCAGTGAGGAAACCAACACGGAGCGAGTTCCAGTTGATGCCGTAGATCGGATCTCCGGTACGGCCTTCAAGCTGCGGAACCCAAGTCACCGGAATCTGTCGGAACAGAAGCTTGCCGTCCTTGGAAGCGATGTCGTTGCCAAGGTTGTCGTTCTGGGCTTCAAGAACCTCTTCCAGCGGGCCGATAACGTCATAGTTCGTGTAGAACGCATAACGATCGCCGGTGAAGTAGGGGTTGCCCGGAACCGGGGGACGGAAGTTGGTGAAGGTAGCAGCCTTACGCCACTTGCGAACAAGGTCGGTGCTGCTAACGGTGGTGTAGTTGGCCGACCAGTTCTGCCAATCCGGAACAGTTGCGACGGGCAAGCCCGCAGCACCACCGGCAAAACCGTTCGGGTCTCCACCCTGAAAGCCTTCCGAGCCAGCGGACGAACCGTACGAAATCCAGTACGGAACGCCATAGACACGCTTGGTGTCGGTGCTGGTGGCGGGCTTCGACCAGAAACGCTGCTCAATGTGCTTGGCAAGGTCGATCATCGCGTCGTTACGACGGATGCGAACAAGCTCAACAATCTGAGCGGCACCAGTGTTCATCGCGACTTCGCGACGTTCAATGGCATAGTTAGTCGTAACGTGACGCCACGGCACGTTAGCCGTGGTCATAACGTCAGCGACATTCACGTTGTCAACCTCGTAGAGGCCAACGTCCTTGGCGGCACCGCTGGTGCCAGTCATGATGTTCCACTGAATCCCATGACCACTCTGGAACGTCACACGCTCCTTCTGGAGCAGCATCGGCATAGCGATGTACTCCTGAAGATCGTAAGACAGGTCGGTCCATCGGAGCTTGCCGAGGTCGCGCTGAGTCGTGGTAATGAGATCAGCAATGTCTTCAGCCTGAAGAGCCATATGTCTGATCCTTATTCAAAGCTATCAGTTGATCCGCCAAGACCCCGATCACGCATCAGGGCTGCCACGTTACGAGTGGCTTCGGCGACTTTGTTGTTGGGCTTGGAAACACGAGTGTTTGGCCTCGCAATACGAGAGTTATGTCGTTGTTCCACCTTGTTGGAAAACTCCTGTCTCGCATGTTCGGCCATCTGCTCTCCAAACACCAGATTAATTGCCTTTGCAAGCATCTGATCATCGGACGGAAGAGCGCGACCCTTGGCTTGATATCCAGCCTTCAGCGCTTCAACCTCATCGAGAACCATACGCCTGTTTTTGCCTTCCTTGGTGTTTGAATCAACCACGCCGGAGCCAAAGCGTTCCGGCTGGTTCAATTTATCAAACATCAAGGAAGTTTTGCTACTTTCCGAAATTTTATTCATGGATAGCAGCTGGTCGCGAAGACCGGCAATTTCTTGGTCGTAATGTTGCTTCATGGACCTGAATTGGGCAACAATTTCAGGATCGTAAAAGCTTTCATTTAGATCAATGTCAAAGCTTGACTCCTTTTCTGGAGCAGCAGGCTTTGAAACATTCATCGCATTGATCAAGCTTTCTGCAAGCTTTTGGTCGAAAACAAGCCGAGAAAAATCGTCAACATCAATGTTGTTTTCTTCAAGAAGAGCTTTTTGCTCTTCGCTGATTTCGACTTTTTCATTGATCTCATTTGAGGACGATTCTTTTTCTTCCGTGGTGTCAGTTTCTGAACTGTCGTTTTCGACAGCCTCATACGGATCGACTACTTCAAAGTCGGGTCCAGTGAATTCGTTTTCTTCTTCAGACATCAACCATCTCCATATCCGCCGTTCTTGTCGTGCATTCCATTGGCACGCAGGAAATTGCGACGGTGGTTTCGATCTCGGAAGATGGCCTGTCCAGTCTTCCTGTCATATTCAGTCGGTACACCAATCTTTGCAGAAGCGGCTTCTGCCTTAGCCGCATCTGCTGGGTGAACGCCAGCGGCATCGCTTTTAATGGGCCAGCCAGAGGAAGCACCACGAGAAGCCTGCCGGTTGTGTTCAGCAGCAATGTCTCTTTCGTACCATTGCCCCTCAATACTCAAGCCCTTTTCGCCATACTTGAGCATTTCGGCTACAGACATAAACTTGCGAACTGTATGTCCGGTTTCTTTGTTGGTAAAGCAGTAATAAGGCATTAGGGAAGTTCCCACCCCCATTGGGTGTTCAAAATACCAAGGTCAGATCCGCCGACCTTGCCATCAAAATCAAGATCGGATCGCTGGGCGCCGGTGCCCCAATCCGCAAACAGCACGCCCCGGTCTTCGCCGTCCACCTTGCCATCCTCGTTGATGTCGCTCACAGGATACAGTTGGATCGCCCAGTCAATAGGCACGACCTCAGTCTGGAGCGGCCCGACCGCAGTCTTCCACTCAGCGACAATCACCTTCTGCGACCACTCCCAACAGACATCGCCGTCCGTTACCACGGGCTTCTTGCCATCCGGGATCTTCCATCGCATCTGAAACGTGTGAATCCGGTTTGAAGCCATCTTGTTCTGAGTAGTGATTTCCCCTTCCATTTGCCACTCCAAGTCGGTGGTCTCAATGGTGTAAATCACATCCGTCTTCTTGGTGGCATTATCGTCGTGGGCCTCAACCACCCAAAGTCCGTCAAGGAAGAGCCGGGTGGCTTGCATGGCGGTGAGTGCTACTGCACAAATCGGGATTTGCATTCCTGATTCTCCGCTATTTCTCGGACGAGAAAATAGGGTAATTCAAAATCCAATTTTCAATTGTTGGTTTCAATCTGCTTGAAAACCCGGCGAGTTTGAATATCTCGCTGATACCGATTGTCGCCCCAAGAAACGAGCGATCCATTCGCAAGCACCGCAACAGTGTGGTTCTCGCCTGCGGCGACACTCACAACGGTATCGGTGAATTCTGGAACATCGCACTGGCGATCATCATTCCGCCCCCAGCAGACGACCGATCCGTCTTCGAGCAGGGCGACCGTATGAAACCCACCAACGGCGATACTCACGGCAGGTCCGATACCAGTGGGTACATCGCACTGACCGTCGGCGGTGTATCCCCAGCAGGCGATTGATCCATCCGCGAGAATCGCGGCAGTGTGGTCCGATCCGAATGTAATTTGCTTGATCTTCATTGTGAAAAACCGTTAGGCCGCAAGGCCAATGACCGACACTTCATCACAAGAGTTAAGGCTCTAATTCTGTCGCTTTATGGGCGATTTGACTATATAGTTGCCAGTATTGGCACTTTCTTACGCGGGCGGGGTGTAGTTGATGGACTTCAACGCGGTCGCCTGAGTTGCGAGGTCATTCGATGCCGAGACAAGGGCGTCGATCATGGCATCGTCAACAGCAGTTCGCTGCTGAACATCTTGAAACGTAGTGGCAAGTTCGGTCAGTATAGAAGCGATAGTCGCAAGGCTGGTCGCCACACGGGCGTACTGTCCTACGGTGTTCATGTCAGATCCTCAATATCAAGGTAGGTAACTGCGGATGGCCTTC
>Ga0208162_1000112_pt1 | contig 41517 bp, 50 predicted proteins | sample CB_VirMetaG_4_FD_184539 | JGI IMG/M metagenome (GOLD analysis project Ga0208162, IMG submission 184539) | Freshwater to marine saline gradient viral communities from Chesapeake Bay - CB_1508_1M Viral MetaG (SPAdes) (version 4) | ecosystem: Environmental > Aquatic > Marine > Coastal | place: USA... | reverse complement strand
TGGAACATTGTTTGAAGTCGTCGATGACCTTAGCGATTCATTAATGTCTGTGAATGATGCGGCTGGTTTACCGGTGTTTGAAGTATTTGCTGATTCTACAATTATAGGTGGACGATATAATCAAAATGATTTTTACCTACAAGGATCTACAGGTAATATTGGTATTGGTACATCAAGTCCATCCGCCAAACTTCATGTGGCAGGCAAAGTTAAGATAGACACGATTGACCAAGATAATACTTTAACTAGTTTTCTTGTTGTTGATAGCAATGGAGAAATCCATTACAGAAGCACAGGAGCTCAAGGAGCCCAAGGTGCTACTGGTGCTCAAGGAGCTCAAGGTGCAAAAGGAAATCAAGGAGCTCAAGGAGCTACTGGCGCTCAAGGAGCTCAAGGTGCAAAAGGAAATCAAGGAGCTCAAGGAGCTACTGGCGCTCAAGGAGCTCAAGGTGCAAAAGGAAATCAAGGAGCTCAAGGAGCTACTGGCGCTCAAGGTGCAAAAGGAAATCAAGGGGCTCAAGGAGCTACTGGCGCTCAAGGTGCGACAGGTGGAACAGGAGGAACTGGATCTCAAGGCGATCAAGGTGCTATAGGTTATCAAGGTTATCGAGGTTATCAAGGTTATACAGGTTATCAAGGTTATACAGGTTATCAAGGTGCTCAAGGCGCAACGGGTGGAACAGGAGGAACTGGATCTCAAGGTGCTCAAGGTGCGACAGGTGGAACAGGAGGAACTGGATCTCAAGGTGCTCAAGGTGCTAGAGGTTATCAAGGTTATACAGGTTATCAAGGTTATCAAGGTGCTCAAGGCGCAAAAGGAAATCAAGGTGCTCAAGGTGCAGCAGGCGGAGCTCAATCTTCAGATTACAGATTAAAAGAAAATTTCACCCAATTCACAGATGGTTACGATATCGTCAAAAGCGCAGAAACTTATTTTTACAACTTAAAAGCTGACCCAGAAAAAAATCTTCAAGTTGGCATGATAGCCCATGAGCTTCAAGAAGCTGGGCAAAAAGTTGGCGTACAAGGACAAAAAGATCAATTAGACGGCCCTCAAGGTTTACCTGTTTACCAACAAGTAAATTATATAACATTAGTACCAACATTGTGGTCTGCGCTTAGAAAGTGTATATCTAGAATAGAAACTTTAGAAAAAAAAGTAAAGGTTTTAGAAAATGCGAAATAGAATAACATACGGTCAAAGTTATATACTTTGTTCTCAGCCGCCATCTTATCAAGATAACATTTATAATGTATCAGGGTTAAAAAGAACACAAGGATGTAATATAGATTTTTCTTTTAACAGGGAAAGGTTTAAACAAGTTGGAAGTGAAGATTTTGTAGGTGATGTACACTTAAGAAATCCTAATATAAATTTTTCATTTGATTATTTATACTCTAATGGCACCAATGAAGCACTAATAGGTTTAAATGTTGATGGGTATAGTGGGCATGCCGCAAAATACTTAAAAAAACAAAATCAAGACCGAAATTTTTATATTGTGCAAGGTAGTGGAGAAAATGATTCTCCACTCGAAGAAACTACCTTTTTAGACGATTACACAGTAATGGGATTAGGCAATTGTTATTTGAACAGTTATTCTTTAAGTGCTCAGATAGGTGAGCCAGTTTCCGTTTCAACTTCTTTTTCTGCTTATAACGCCCAAATAGATACATATAACGATTCTAATGGTAAATATATTCCTGCTATAGATACTACAGATGGTTTACTTAAATCAGAACACAAATACAAGATATTAACAGGAAATATTAGTGATACAACAAGTTTAGATGAATATATTCCTGCGGCTTTGTCTCCTCAAGAAATACAACTGCAATTACCGTCTAATATGAACGTTGCGGGATTGCAATTTACTGGAGATGGAGATATGGCTCACTTGCAATCAGTAGGCGTGTCTTTTGATATCGAGCGTCATGATCTTTATGGGTTCGGCAGCATGTACCCATATGGTAGAAGAGCTAAATTGCCAATTTTAGGTAGATTAAATTTTTCTGCAATCGCTAGTGAGTTCACAACTGGAACATTGCACACAATAATAAATTCTGGAGAATTAGAATTTGATTTTGTTTTTAACTTTTTAGATTGCAGTGGTGCAACAGGATTGCAGTTAACAGTAGAAAAAGCAAAAATAGATAGCGAAGGATTTTCAGAAGTTATAGGAAGTAATGCTGCATATGAAGTAGCATGTTCTTTTCCTATGTCTAATACCACAGGGTTGAGACTTTCAACTCCGCCGTTAATTTTAAATCACCCATCTGGACCTCAAGCAAATGTAACCACAACAGCTACAGGCATGACGCCAATTACTTATAAATGGTACGATGCATCCGATGATACACAAGTAGCAGTTGGGGCATCGTTTTCTGCTGGAGCGCAAGGAGACTATTACTGTGTTGCCTATAATGATTTAGGATCTGGTGTAAGCAGGACAACCCATATAGATGTTTAGAGTTCTATTTTTACGTTTTTATTTTCGATAACTTTAGGTCTATCCGCTAAATGTTTTTTGCCTGTTTTCTTTTCATAGCCATCAAAGTATTTTCGCTTAATAGGATCTTCGCCTGTAGCAGATTGAGCAGCTCTTTTTTCGCTTAGTTCTTTTGCGTGATTTTCCATATCGCCATACGTACCTCTCATTTGAGAGGTACGATTGACGAAAGAGTTCTGATCCCACGGGTCTACTGATTTAGTGCTAGTAAGGCCCATGCTGATCTGAGGCAAATCGTAAATTCTTTCCCAAAAATCTTCGTAACCGTTTTCACCTTTGTAATGTTGATAATCTTTCATCTTCATTACAATATCACGAACTTCGCCTGTTTTAGTATTAAGAAAAGAATATATCATTCTATTTTTATTTCTTTTGGAGCGTTTTCTTTTTTAAATGGCATTGTCACAGATAAAACTCCATCTTGGATTTTGCAAGAAATGTTAGTCTCGTCAACTTTATCAGAAACACACAAAGACCCTAACAACACACCTTTTTCGTCTTCTTTTTTAGATCTAATAGTAAGTCTTTTGCCTTCAACGGTGATTTTAAGATTACTTTTATTATAGCCGGGGAGATTTAGAGTCGCACTGTGCCCAGTTTCATCAGAAGAAGAGTTTTCATATTTTTGAGGGAACACCCACTGTAAGTTGTCAAAGTCTTCCATGATTTTGCCTAAAGATAATGTAAATGATTTTGTCATATGTTTTGCATATGCATTTTAAATGCCATTTTTTAAATAAAGAATTTTAAGTTTATTATTCAAATAAAAGTAAAAATGAGACTATCTTGACCCACCCAAATATTCCACAGCGTGACCTTCTGACACAAGCATAGCGTTAGCATTTTTTAATTTATCTAGGTCATAAATTACACCTAGTATTCGCCCGTATTTACCTTTTTTATCTATTTCGGTTTTAATAAGGAAATCTTTGCCGAAAGATTTTAAAATATCTTTCAATCTAGCTTTAGAAGCTAAGCCTCTTTTTTTTTCTTCAAGATTTCTAGTTCTGCTTTCTGGTGCATTAATACCGTAAAGACGAACTCGTTCTTTCCTGAAAGTGGAGAATCCTACATCAATCAAAACATCGATTGTGTCTCCATCTACAACCTTTAAAAGTTGACATTTGTATTCGTACATCAGTCAAAAAGATCTGTGAAAAATCCTTTAGCAGGAATGTCCTCAGGGTTTTTAGCGGCTCTTTCTTTAGCGCGATTTAGTTCATACTCTGTAAAAAGCAAACAGTATTCTGAGCCTTGAGAATTCTCAACCCACAAAGCGTAATATTCAGAGTTTGCTCCAAACTTTTTGTTTTTGTTTTCTACTTCGATGATTTTTCCACGTTTTACTCTAGACATTTTGTATAATCTCCTTTATTTTATTTACGGTTTTTTCGTATGTAAATAGTTTTGCTGTTTTTAGTCCACCCTCGTTAATGTTACCTTGTAAATCGACGGCTTTTTCCATAGCAGCCACAGCCTTTTCCTCATTGAATTTGTAGATTTTACCTTGGTTCCAATTAGAACCTTTATTGAAAAACAATCCATCGTACACGTCCTCTTTTTCATCTGGTTCAACAAGGATACAATTATCTTTTGTAGCCCAAGCTTTATGGCCCGAGTGATTTGACACAATAGACCATTTACCTAAACATGTTGCATTAAATGCTGGCAGATTCCACCCTTCTCCTCCGCTTAATCCTGTTAAGTCGATATGAGATGAGTTAAGAAAATGATTGACTTCGGAATTTGTTTTCAATCTTGGCAGGAAATTTATATTGCTGTAATGTTTTCCATCCATTAACGAAGCTAACAATTGCTTTTGTTGATCTTCTTTTAAAAATGGATTAGTGACGCAGCATGAAAGCAAATACTTATTATCATTACCATACTTTTTAAGCCACGCTTTAACGATTTCTTTGGTATGTTTCCTTTTTTCAAATTTGCCAGATAAAGTGAAATGGATTTTATCTTTGACGAATTCTTTCTCTACTTTATGAAAATCAGGATCAAATCCAATATTCAATTGGTGAGTATGATCTATACCAGACTTTTTGAACAAAGATACTGAATCAGGATTAGATAAAAGAACGTTACTTTGAAGTTGAGAAACTCTCTTTTCAGCAAAAGTTAATTCATCTAATTCGTGAAAAGTAAAAAGGGTATTGTTTTGACCAATATATTTTTCAGATCCATTTAGATGCCATAATGTAAGAGTTGGATAATCTTTATTGAGGTTATGATAACGATAATTAATAGAGTTCTCTACCCACTTTGCGAAATCTTCATCGATTTTATCATAAGCAGTAAAGCTAGGATCTCCTATTGGGAAAATAACAACTTTGTCTTCTTGTTTATAAAATTCCCTTAGTATGTTTATACCAACATTACCAAAAGATAAATCATTAATAGGAGTATTGAAAATCAAATTCATCTTCTAATTGTTTTTTGTTACCTTCTGTTTTCAACTTTTTTCGTATATAGTCTAAACCTTGGTTATGAATATTAATACAGCCCTGAATTGAGAGGTTCAATTTTTTGCCAACTTTTCTCCAAGGTGTAAGCTTATTATATTCTGGATCTAAGTAACGCATTTGAAAAATTCTATAAACACGGTGATCTGGATGATTTTTAATGATTGTAAAGACCTTATCTACTGTTTTAGGATTAACGATAAAGTTTTTAATAGTATGTATCGATTCATTTTCCAAATACTTTGATTGTTTTTCTGAAGCGTTCAGATATTTTTTATTTTTATTGTAATAATTTAAACAATACCACTTTGTTTCATTACCAAGGAAAGTGCTAAACTTAGCCCCTTTTGCTTCATCGTAACGAATCGAAGATTTATAAAAAAGAAATTCCATATCATCTAAAATTTCTTCTCTGCCAGCCATTTTATTGTTAATCGGAAAATATTGGTTTACTATATCGTAAAATATGCCGCTATGCCTATTTATCAATTCTGATAAAGCATCTTGAGAATGGCTTTCTTTTAAATTTTCTATTAACTCTATATCACTTTGTTTTTGAGCCATAATAAGTTTTGATCGGAAAAATCTTTGACCATTTTTAAACCAGAGCGTTCAAAATCTTTCATTTTAGACCACTCAAATACATAGTTTGCCATATTTTTTAGTTCTGCAGTTTCATTTTCTATGGCACCAACAGGAAAACAACCTTGGCGTTGAATATAAATCGATATCCCGTTTTGCTTGACCCATTCTATTTCATTTTTAAAACGAACGTCTGGAATTACAGTAATAAAACCGGAATTAAAATTTTCAACTACTTTTTTGTCAATTTTTTCAATCCAGTAAGTTTTACTGAAATTATTTCTTATCACATCTGTACCCCAAGATATAAGTAAAGGGCGAATAATTTCTTTTTGCTCAGGTTCTTCAGTGAAAGCAGAAATGCCTATTTTGCTAATCAAAAAAGAATCTAAGTCTTTTTTTAGTTCGTAAGCTAAGCTGGCTTTTTTGATTGTTTGCGGAAAGCAGCTATGAAGAAAGTTAGCAAAGCTATCTTTACCGCTTCTAGCAAAACCACAAATACCAATGATTTTATTCATATCCCAGTGCTTCCGAATCCGCCAATCATTCTATCTGATATAGGTAAGTTTGAGTTGAATTCGATATGGGGATGGTGATGGGTGACCCAAATAAGTTGTCCGATTTTTTCGCCTTTCGAATATATTTTTTCTTTATTTATTTTAAGATAAAGCTTCCCTTCTTCAAGTATGTAATCAGATGGTTGGGCAATATACTTAAACCTTAGTTTTATGGAATCTCTGTATCCTGTGTCAATGACGCCTACAGAATTAGCTAAAGCTAAGTTGTATTTCGATATGGAGCTTCTAGGGAAAATGTATGAATACATTGAATCATCAGGAGCGATCTTAACACCCGTATCATATTCAATATAAAAAACTTCTTCAAAAACAGATTTGCTTTTACCCTTTGGTGTTCCAACAATCTTAGCATCTGTGTCTGCAATAAGGTCATAACCTGCGTCACCTTGATGAGCAGGGCGTTTGATTTTTGGATTTTTAATGTCAGTATTTACTTGTGCAATCATTCTATCTAGGATCTACGGTTATCTAGGTACTTTAGGTATCTAAGGTCTAATGGTTATCTATGTCTTAAGGCCTGTTATGCCTTTGGACCTTTCATGTCTTTTCATTGGTTATCTATGCCTAATAGACATTATATGTCTTTAAAAAATATCTGTCAACTCAAAAATGATTTTTTTTAAGAATCGTTGCCAGCTGACTTGAGAGCTCATTTTGACCAGCATCCAAAAGAACAGCAGCAGCATCAAAGATTTCAGGGTTGTATGTCTCAGATTTTTCTAAATCAGATATATCGCTGACCACTACTACTGAAGATAAATTCATAGATTTACCTAGCCTATCGTAGGCTAAGCTTACGCCTTCAACTGCTGCAAGCTCTTTGCTTTCAGATAAAATTACAGTTTCCCAGTCGCTACACGAAACCAAAAAAAATTTTTTTGTACTTGAAAGTTTTCGAATCATGGATACTATGATAGCTATTTATGCCAAAAAGTCAAGAAAGTAATTTGGGTATTTTCTGCCCACTTTTCAAAGGTCAAAAATTTATAAAAGAGTATTTAAATAATTTATTAGAGCAAACTATTTTTGACTCAACAAACTTTTACATTTTAGATTGCGCTTCCCCAGAAAATGAATACGTAACAATAAAAGATTATTGCTCAAAACATTCAAACATTTTCTACAAAAGGTTAGCTAAAGACAATGGTATTTATGCAGCGTGGAATACATGTATTAGATGGTCAAATGAAGAATACGTAGGTAACTGGAATGTTGACGATAGAAAAACGCCTTGGTCTTTAGAAATTTTGCTAGATAAGATTTCCACGAACAACTTAGACTTAGTTTATGGAAAAACTTTAGTTACTAAAAAAGAAAATGACCGATGGGATACATCTAGTAGCAAAACTTTTTATCCTTGTTTAGAACATTCATTTGACAATTTGCTCAAGAATAATTCTCCGCACTGTATGCCTATATGGAGAAGAGATTTGCATGATAGATTTGGATATTTTAATGAAAAATACATGACTGCTTCTGACACTGATATGTGGCTGAGAGCATGTAAAGGCGGAGCTAAAATGCAATTTGTTAATGAGGTCGTAGGTTTATATTATGAGAATCCAAATGGGATTTCCACAAACAAAGAAAAACTTCAAGAATTAATCTTAGAAGTTAACAAAGTAAGAGATTTATATAGAAATGATACTAACAACAGTGGTAACCAAAAGCTGTCTGAAGGATTTTCTTTTAATGAAGAAAACCTTTGAGCTTTACCATCCTGATTCTTCCATAGTAGTAGGAACAGACAAATATTGCCATAATTATATCAATGGCAACTTTAAAAATGTTTCTTCATATTTTTTCGAAGAAATACAAGATGGCGACCACGTATCTTCTGATTCATCTAAAAAACAATCTTTTAAGAATGTCATATCCAAAAAGTTTGATATCGCTTTGTCTCAAGATATTTCGCCCGATAATCCTGTTTTATGGTGCGATGTAGATCATATCTTTGTTAACAAAATAGATGATGAAGTTTTGCAGGGTGGTAAATTTTACGATGCAGCTTTAACGCCCCATTACTCAGACGGTTTTGCAAACGAAGCGGAAGTTGGTTTTTTTAATTGCGGGTTTGCTTTAATCTTCAATAAGTCTTTTCTTAAAATATGGAAAAAACTTTACGATCATCATGAGGAACTGAATTTGTATTATGAACAAAAACCTTTAGAAGCTGTTATTAGATCATTTAACACACTAAATCTTCCTATTAGTTACAATTTCGGATGGTGGAAGTTTATGTCTAAAGCTTTCGGCGGCAATGTTAGCAAGTTAAGATCTGGCCCAGACATTGTGTGGGAAAATAAAAGCATAAAAAGTTTTCATTTTCATTTTTTTAAGGATGATAGCCATTCGTATGACAAAATGGGAATAAAGAAAGTCTTGATTCAATTACTTGATGCTAGGGCTAAAAATAGAAAAGAAGATCATGTAACAATGCATGAAATAAAAAGACTCAGTAATGAAAATTTTTAGATCCAAAGTTAAATGGAAAGATTCTTTTCAAGAACTTTTAGATATCTGGGAAGAAAACAAACTATGCGAAGTCGAATCTTCCGAAGATCAATATAGTTGGCTTGATTGCGATAAAAAAGTTTTACTACATGAACATGATAGATGCAAAGATCTCCCAGATTTCGATATTGGATTTTTTGCTAATGATTCGCTAGATCAATCTAACGCTTTTCCTTGGATATACTGGGCTAGGCACCCAAAGAAATTAGAAGCCTTTGTAAATGACCATAAATTTAAATCTTATGATGATAGAATTATAAATTCTATTTTTATAGGCGCAGCTGAAAATCCAGTTCAATATGTTAACAGAACTAAGTATGACTGGGATTTAGCTATTGAAGAGTATGATTTTAATGACGCTTTGTTTAAAGAAAAAGTGCACAAATACACAAACTATGAATTTCTTGAAAAAATTAGCAAAGCCAAATTTGGTTTATGTTTGGAAGGGTATGGCCCAAAATGTCAAAGAGACATTGAATATATTGCTCTTGGCGTGGTTCCTATTTTTACTTGGAAAACTTTCAACAATTATGCTTTCCCTTTAAAAGAAAACGTTCACTACTTATATGCTAACAATCCAAAAGAGGCAAAAGAAAAGATTAAAAATTGCAATGAAGAGCAGTGGCAAATAATGTCTGATAATTGCAGGCATTGGTACCAAAGATACGCTTCTCCTATAATGGCATTTCACACAACAAGAGATTTGATAAATGAAAAAGTATTTACTAGTAATAGCTAGATATCAAAACGAAAAGCAGGACTTATACGATAAGTATATAGAACCAATAAATAAAAAATACTGCTTAAAACATAATTTTGAATATGTATGCATCAAGAATGACCAGCAGCTAGAATTAGTAAGAGGTAATCCTACGTGGTGGAAGTTCAGCATTCTCCAAGAGTGGATAAAAAACAATACTCTTAAGGAAGGTGATATTTTTACTCACTTGGATGCCGACATGGTTATCGTTAAAGATGATCAACCTTACCAAACTCATAAAAGTTTTTCTTATGCAATTGATAACGGCAACACTCATTGTATGGGAAACTACAGTATAACTTTAAACGATTGGTCTTCTAAGCTTGTGGATAATATTATGAGCGAAGAACTTTTTCATAAACTGAAAAATGAAGATCATTGGCAAAATTTTAGGGAGCAAGCTTGCTGGTATACTCTTTGCGGTATTCCTGCTCATAGCTGGACATCTTTTTTCGATTTACAACATTATGGATTTCATAAGAATAAAACTTTTGATACCGAATATTCTTTAAAAGAGCTTTCAGACCATGTTGAAATAAGAGGGCCTGAATGGAACACGACTTTGCTGGAAGAAGAGGCCGAAGATGATGTCAGCAAATTTTTACAAAAATACAACATTGTAAAAAGCAAAAAAGAAAACACTATAATAAGACATTTTGCCGGAGGGCAACAATGGAGAAAGGAGTATTTCTAATAAATGATAAATAAAATTAAAACTAATGGCATCTATTCAAGCATAGATGGTTTGCATATCAGCCACCCACTTTCTGCTATCGAATGTTTAAGCGAAGTTGTTGCAGATTTCGAAACGATTATCGAAATAGGATATTACAGAGGAGGATTAACTCAATATTTCGCTGAATTTTCACGTGATTCTTGCCAAGTTATTGCTTATGACATAAAAGACGATGAAAGGAAAAAACAAAATTTTCAATTCAACAGTAAAATCACCTTTAAAACTCAAAATTGTTTTTCTGAAGAGTCTGTTTTAGAAATAAAATCCATTATTCTAAATTCAAACAAAACTCTCTTGTTTTGTGACGGTGGCGACAAAGATAGAGAATTTAATTTATTTTCTGATTTTTTAAAGCAAGACGATGTGATAATGGTTCATGATTACCACGATGACTCTCTGAATGAAGAATATGCGATGCATGTAAATTGGCATCATGCGCCCGAATGTTTTTACAGTGAAATAGAAAGATCTGTCACCAATAATAACTTAAAAAAATATAATTATGAGCCATATAGAAATAATCTGATAGGCTCATTCATTAAAGAATGATACCATTTTGAAAATTCTTTTTGTTACAACCAAGAGCCCTTCATGTCAAGGAGACCTTTTAGAACTAAGTATACTTAACGGTTTGCGTTCAGTTTTAGGCAGTAATTGCATAGATTACCCTAAGAAAAAAATAATGTATCATGATTTTTCAGAGTCCCCTAAAAATACTTTACATGGAAAAGGTTTTACCTTACTGACGCACAAAATTGCAGATTTATCACAAGATCAAAGGGTCATTTGCGATATAGACGCTATATTGTATGGATGTGGACATATGTACGGAGAAGGTAGAATACCAGAGTTGGAAGATTATTGTGACAATGTTTGGGTTTTAGATGGTCATGATTTGTATGGGAATGCGCCTAGAAAAATTTTATTTGAAGGTGAAGAGATCATAGGGGCACAATTTGAAAAATGTTTCAAAAGAGAATTAGTTGAAGACGATTTAAAGAACGTATATCCAACAGGTTTTGGGATTCCTATTGAAAGAATTATGCCTATAAATTTAGAGGGAAAAACGCAACTCTTTCAAAAAACTGCACCAGACGATTCCCTATTTAAAGATGTTAGAGATTTTGGTGGCGGTTTTAAACACCATATTTTCACAGAAGAGCAAGATTACTATAACGATTTGGCTGCTTCTTGGTTTGGGCTGAGTTGCAAAAAGGGAGGTTGGGACTGTTTGCGTCATTATGAAATAATTGCCGCCGGATCAGTTTTATTATTTAAGGATTATGATAAAAAGCCAAAAAATTGTTCTCCGCAGCATTTGCCCTGCATTAGCTACTCCACAAAAGAAGAATTAGAAAATATAACCAACTCTCTTATAATTAACGAAAAACCAACAAAATCCTATATGGATTTGTTGTTCAAGCAAAGGCAATGGCTGTATGACCATGGCACAACTGCAGCCCGAGCACTAGAGATTTTAAGAACAATTAATGAAAAATAAAATTTTATTATGTTTTTATAGGGATTGGGGCGCAAGAGTTAGTGACTCCTTGATAAATAATTTAAGCGAAAAATACGAGTTTTATACCGCACGCCACACCAAAGAACTGGAGGCCTTAAATGCTTCTGTAAATTTTGATTTAATTTTTTTTATAGGGTGGAGCTGGATTGTTAAAAAGAAAATTTTAGATTCTTCTCTTTGCATTTGTATGCACCCCTCACCGCTGCCTAGATATAAAGGAGGAAGCCCTATTCAAAATCAAATTATAAAAGGAGAGAAAGAGAGCTCGGTTTGTTTTTTTAAAATGACTGAAGAGATAGATGCAGGGCCTATTATATCTTCTCATCCCTTTTCCCTCGACGGCGATCTTCAAGATATTTTTAATCGCATTGAATCCCAATGTGTCAAACATATTCCAACCATCATTCAGCGATTTGTAGAAAATGACCTTACTTTTTCAGAGCAGAATTTACACGACGCAACTTACTTTGCAAGGCGAACGCCCGATCAAAGCGAAATCAAGTTAGAGGATATACAGAAATTTCCAGCTTCTTATTTTTACAATAAAATTCGAATGTTGCAGGACCCTTACCCAAACGCTTACATTAAATGCAAAAACAATACCAAACTTTTTATAACACACTCTTATGGATCTGATTATATCTCCTCACGTTGACGACGAAGTGCTAGGATGCGGAGGCATCTTAAATGAAAAACACATTATCCTACATTGTGGACTCTCAGAAGGATTCCGGCACGGCGACACTATTTTTTCTAAAGATTTTCGCTTGCAAGAGTTTGAAGAAGTTAAAAAATCAGTAGGATGCCAAACTATTTTGTTAGACCATCCGGTCAATAACTACTCTAGAAATAAACTTATAAATGACTTTGAGAGAACTATCAATAAAATTCAACCTGACAGGGTCTATATCCCTAACCCATCTTACAATCAAGACCACAAAGAGGTTTATGATGCAGCTTTAATTGCGTTGCGCCCTCATGATATTAATTTCTTTGTAAAGAAAATACTCACATACGAACAACCTCAAGATTTTTGGTTATCCGGTAGGCCACAATTTAATCCTAATTATTTTATCCCAATCGATATTGCAAAAAAAATATCTTTGTATGAAAAAATGAACTCTCAGCTCAGAGGCCACCGGAGCGTCAAGCATGTCAAAACTATAGCAGAATTAAGAGGTATGCAGTCTAATAATAAATATGCAGAGGCTTTTGAAATATTAAGATGGCTTGAATAAAAAAGGTGGAAAGTTTTTTGTTTTTATTATTATCATTAATATTTAAATGAGTGACTTTAAAATAGAAGATATTACAATTTGTTTGCACTGCGGCACAGATCAAAAAATTGTAGACTACCAGATGGAATCGTTGTCAGAATTATCTGACGAGTATAATATTACATGGAATAAGCGCATAAATCGTTGGCCCCACGCTTACCCCAGTTATTCTAAGCTTATCAATCACTCTATTGCGACATCTAAAGATGAGTTTATTATTTTTGTAAATGATAGATGTTTTCCTACAGTGGATACTGCAAGAAAAATGCTCGATCACTTGAAAAATGGATATGCCGCATCTTTTTTATGGAATGTTGCTTACATGGCGTTTAGTAAAGAGTTAGTAAGAAAGATAGGGTGGTGGGATCAAAGATTTTTAAATGGAGGTTGGGAGGACAGAGATTGGATGATTAGAATAGCGGAAGCTAATTTAAAAATATATGATAGGCTAGAAATAGAATATTCTTTCGAGTGGAAATCCCCCCTTCAAAATAATGACCATTGCGCCCTTTCAGAGCCTCATTTTTTTAAAAAATGGGGTTTCCCTGAAAAAGGCATAAAAAGAAATTTAAGCGAAGAGTCTTATGATGAGTGGGATGGGTCTTTAGGAGAAAGTAGTGCAGAAATTTCTAGCTCTTGGGGGGTGTGGAATGAGTCCAACTTAAGTACGCTGCAAGATGGTTACAATAAGCCTAACGCCGGACAACCCGGTTCTTTTTACATAATGGGTAGGGAATTTATTAATGATTAATTACATAAAAATTACAGATAGCCTAACTATGGTTGACGAAGGGCATATTGGTGGTTTTTTGATCGAAAATGACCCCGCCACATACACGCCCTTACTTTGGAAGCATATTTGCGAAAAGTATAACATAAAAAGCGTCATTGATGTCGGCTGTGGCATGGGTTATGCGATTAAAGAATATTTAAAATACTGCGAAAAAGTTCTAGGGGTTGATGGGTCAGAATACGTTCAAGACCAAAGCCCCTACAAACATTTGATATCTAAATTTGATTTCTCAAAAGCTAAATTCGAGACGCAAGACTTTTATGATTTAGCTTGGTCAAGCGAATTTGTAGAACACGTAGAAGAGAAATATATAGAAAATTACTTTTCTATTTTCAAAAACTCTAAGTATGTAGCGATAACATATGCCGGTGAAAATCAAGAGGGACATCACCATGTAAACTGCAAAAATTCACAATATTGGATAGACTTGTTTGAAAAAAATGGTTTCATTTTTAATGAGAAAAAAAATTCAGAGCTTAAACAAGTCGCTTACGAAGATGCTATAGTCCATAACCCAATATATAAAGATAATCACTTTTATAACAGGGGGCTATTTTTCATTAATAACTCTATAGCAAGCTAACAAACACACTTTAATTAAATGAAGAAAATACTTATCACGGGAGGCCTAGGGTTTTTAGGGGTGCACTGTATAGAAAAATGGAAATTTTTAGGTCATGATGTCCACGTAATAGATAATTTATCTACAAGTGTTGTAAGCCCCGATCACGACGCAGCTTCAGGAATTACTTTTTATGAAAGCGATATACTTGAGGTTAATTGGTCTGACCTGCCATCGTTTGACTTAATTTTACATCTTGCATCTCCCGTTGGTCCTGTGGGAGTTTTAAAGCACTCAGGAAGAATGGGTAGAATTATTTTAGATGACATTTATTGGGCTATAGAGGGGGCAAAGAAAAACAAATGTCCATTACTTTTTGTTTCGACTTCAGAAATTTACGGGCACAGGGATGGCAAAACATATTTAAAAGAAGACGGAGATAAAGTTTTAAAAGGCGATTTCACTGTACGAAATGAATACGCAATAGCGAAACTTTTATCTGAAATCGTCTTGTGTAATCAAGCTAAAATTGATAGTGATTTCAAATACCAAATAATCAGACCTTTTAATATTACAGGCGAATTTCAGCTGCCTGATGGTGGCTTTGTTTTGCCTAGATTTGTAACTCAAGCTCTAAATGGATCTGATATCACCGTTTATTATAATGGAGAACAGATCAGAGCATTTACTTGGGTGAAAGATATTGTCGAAGGAATTTATTTAACATCAATTGCAGAAGAAAAGCACTGGAATGAAGAGTGGAATATAGGCAATGCTGCAAACGAAGAAACTATCGTGTATTTAGCTGAAAAAGTCAAAGAGCTCACTGATTCAAAATCCAATATTAGTTTTGTAGATCCTAAAGATTTGCATGGCCCTTTATTCACAGAAGCGCCTGAAAAAATACCTGATAGTTCTAAGATCGAGTCTTGTTTAGGTTGGAGACCAACTAAAGGAGTAGATGAAGTTATTAAAGAAGTTGTAAATTATTATAAATCATGAAAAAAATTGGCATACTTGGTTATGGTGAAATAGGATCATCAATTGAAAAATGTTATCTTGGTAAAGGTTTTAAAATAGCTATCAAAGATTTAAACAGGGATGATGGTTTTGATAATATTGATGTTTTAAATGTATGTATACCTTTTATTGATAAAGAATCTTTTGCTGAAGTAGTGTGTGAAAATGTGCAAAGATTTAACCCAAAACTAACAATCATACATTCGACCGTAGCACCTGAAACAACTAAATTTATAAATGATAGATTGCCAAATAACTACATAGTTCATAGTCCCGTAAGAGGAGTTCATCCTAATTTGCTTGCTGGCTTAAAAACTTTTGTTAAATACATAGGGTCAGATTGCGATAAAGCATCAAAAATTTGTGAGAACCACTACCAAGAATTAGGTATTAAACATGAAACGTTTAAAAGTTCGGTTAATACTGAGTTAGCTAAAATTTTATCTACTGCATATTATGGAGTATGTATAGCTTTTCATGCTGAAATGAATAAGCTTTGCGAAAAATTTGATGCTGATTTTGAAGAAGTTTGCACAAAATGGAATGAAACTTACAATGAGGGCTATATCAAGCTTGGTATGGCAAATGTTGTTCGTCCAGTTTTATACCCTCCCGGCGATAAGATAGGGGGTCATTGTATAGTACCAAACGCAGAACTAGTAAACTCTTTTTTTAGAAGTGAAGCTATCGACTTAATATTAAAATACAAATGAAAATTCTAATAACAGGTGCATCAGGTTTTTTAGGTAAGCATTTAGTTGCGAGGTTGGGTTTTAAGCATGACTTGCTAACTCCTTCTTCTGAAGAATTAGACGTTTCAAATTATCATGCTCTTGAAAAATATTTTGAGAGTAATGATTTTGGCGTTGTGATTCATCTTGCTGCTAGGTGCGGTGGCATTGGTGCTAACAGAAAAAACCCAGCAGTATTTTTTGAGAAGAATCTTCAAATGTCTTCTAACATACTCAAGCTTGCTAGCGAATACGAGCAAGTTAAAAAGATGATCACTTTGGGCTCTGTATGCTCATATCCTAAATTTACAGAAGTGCCATTCAAAGAAGAAAATATTTGGAATGGTTATCCTGAAGAAACAAATGCTCCTTACGGTATAGCAAAAAGAGCTTTAATGATGGGATGCCAATACTACAATCAACAGTATAATGATAATTTTGTTCACCTTATCCCTGTTAACATGTATGGAGAGTATGATCACTTTGATTTAGAAAACTCTCATGTCATTCCAGCGCTAATTCGCAAGATGCACGAAGCTAAAATGTCTGGAGCTTCTAGTGTTACTGTATGGGGTGATGGTTCAGCATCTAGAGAGTTTCTTTATGCAGGAGATTGCGCCGAAGCTATTGAGTTAGCATTAGAGTATTATAATTCTCCTGAACCAGTAAACATAGGAACAGGTCAAGAAATAACAATAAAAGAGTTGGTAGAAATAATAAAGAATGTAGTAGAATATAAAGGCGACATTATATATGATACAACAAAGCCAAATGGTCAGCCTCGCAGATGTTTAGATACTTCTAAGGCAGAGTCTCAGTTTTGCTTTCAAGCTAAAACTTCTTTTGATGAAGGATTAAGAAAAACTTATAATTGGTTTTTAAATCAACAATTATGAACGATACAGTCATAGTAACAGGTATAACAGGTCAAGATGGTAGTCACATGGTTGATTATCTGCTTGAGAATACAGATTATAACGTTGTTGGCACTGTCAGAAGACTCTCCGTACCTAATCATGAAAATATCGATCACATTAATAGCGAAAGATTTGAAAAAGTTTATTTTGATTTAACTGATAATGAATCTGTTCAAAATGTTGTTCAAAAATACAAGCCTAAATATTTCATTAATCTTGCAGCTCAAAGTTTTGTTGCTGCTAGTTGGGATATACCTGTTGCAACATGGAATGCTAATGCTACAGGCGTACTTCATATCTTAGAAGCTATACGAAAGTTCAGCCCTGAGACACGATTCTACAATGCTGGCACAAGTGAAGAATTTGGGGATGTTCAGTATTCACCTCAAGATGAAAATCATCCATTAAGGCCAAGGTCGCCATACGGAGCGGCTAAAGCTGCAGCAAGGCACCTTGTAAAGGTTTATAGAGATAGTTACGGAATTTATGCTGTGCAGGGTTGGTTATTTAATCACGAAGGAACTCGTCGAGGAGAAGAGTTCGTGACTCGTAAAATATCTAAAGGCGTAGCAAAAATACATCAAAGCCTAAATCAATCACAAAGGGTTCTGCCTATTACTTTAGGGAACCTTGAAGCAAAAAGAGATTGGAGTGATGCAGAAGATTTTATGGATGGAATCTGGAGAATGCTAAACCAAGATAAATACCGCCAAGACTGGAAAGGTAATAGTAGTGTTCGAGATTACGTTATATCTTCCGGGGAAACCCACACCATCAGAGAATTCATAGAGGAAGCTTTTAAATGTATCAATATGGATAGTAACTGTATACGTTGGGAAGGTAAAGGTACAGATGAAATATTATATTTCATGGATGATGTCAGTTACATTACGGCAGTTGTCAAAACAAAACTGGTAACAATCAATAAAGATTTTTACAGGCCTGCTGAAGTTGAGCTATTATTAGGCTCTCATGATAAAATCTCAAAAGAGCTAGGATGGAGACAAAAAAACTCTTTCAAGGACCTTGTGAAAAAAATGGTAGATCACGACATTTTTTTGCTTGAATCCAGTCTTGGATGAGTGTAATATATAAACCAAGCTAGAGACTGAACCTTATCTTGCCGATAAGGTTTTTTAATAATTTTTAAGGTTCTTTTCTCTCGCTTTTTGTGGAGTGTAAAATATCTTATCTAAAGCTATGATTTTCGAAGAACAAATTTCACGTAAACCGGACTATTACCCTTGGACAGAAGAATTTATGAGATCTATGTGGGAAGGCCACTGGACTGATAAAGAATTCTCTTTTTCCTCAGACATTCAAGATTTTCACGTTAAGCTCACTGATCAGGAGCGGCAAATTATTATTCGCACTCTTTCTGCTATTGCACAAATTGAAATCGCCGTAAAAACTTTTTGGGCTAAGATAGGGGATAATCTTCCTCATCCCTCTATTCGTGATTTGGGTTACGTCATGGCTAATATAGAAGTTATCCATAACAATGCGTACGAAAGACTTTTGAAGCTTCTTGATTTAGAGGAGGTTTTCGAAGAAAATATGAAGCTTGATTTTATCCAAGGTCGAGTGAAGTATCTCCGAAAATATACTCATAGATTTTACAAAGATTCTAAAAAGCAATTTGTTTATGCTTTGATTTTGTTTACTTTGTTTGTAGAGAATGCATCTCTATTTAGTCAATTTTACGTTATCAATTGGTTTGGTAAGAAAAATTTATTGAAAGATACTAATCAGCAAACAAAATACACAGCAAGAGAAGAAGATATTCATGCTAAGATTGGTATTAAGTTAGTCAATACTATTAAAGAAGAGCATCCTGAGCTTTTTGATGAAGATTTGGAGTCTAAGATTTTAGCAGAAGCTGAAGAAGCTTTTAAAGCGGAAGAAAAAATAATCGACTGGATAGTCAATGGCATCCAAAAAGATTTGATGTCTGCAGCTATTTTAAAAGAGTTTGTCAAAAGTAGAATAAATGAATCTCTTGATCAAATTGGGTTCAAGAAAATTTTTGATATTGACCAAGACCTCATTTCTCGTACAACTTGGTTCGACGAAGAAGTGTTAGGAAACATGATGACAGACTTTTTTGCGTCTCGCCCAACAGAATATTCTAAATCAAATAAAAGTTTCAGCGAAGAGGACCTATTTTAATATGGAAAAATTTTACTGGTTGAATGAGGATTCGAGAACTTTCCTCAAAAGAGGCTACCTTAAAGAAGGGCAAACCGCAGAAGATAGAATAAAAGACATATCAGACAATGCTGAAAAAATCTTAAATATCAAAGGTTTTTCTGATAAGTTTTATAATTATATGAGCAAGGGGTTTTATTCTCTTGCTACTCCTGTGTGGACTAACTTTGGGAATCACAGGGGGTTACCTGTTTCTTGTTTTAATTCTCATGTTAGCGATACTATGGAGTCTATACTTTATAAGGCTGCAGAAGTAGGCATGATGAGTAAAATGGGTGGCGGTACTTCAGGATACTTTGGCGATCTCAGACATAGAGGGTCGGCTATTAGCGTAGGAGGAGAATCAAGTGGGCCAGTTCATTTTTTGGAAATATTTGATAAAATTTCTGAAGTTGTTAGTCAAGGAAGTGCACGTAGAGGTAGTTTTGCTGCTTACTTACCGGTAGAACATCCTGATGTAGAAGAATTCTTAAAAATACGAGGCAATGGCCACCCTATCCAAAGCTTAAGCATAGCTGTAACGATAACGGATGATTGGATGAACTCAATGCTCGATGGTGATTCCAAGAAAAGAAGCATTTGGGGTAAAATCATACGTAAAAGATTTGAAACTGGCTATCCATATATCACTTTTATTGATAACGTAAATAATAATAATCCTCAAGTTTATAAAGATAAAGGTTTAAAAGTTAAATCTCAGAATTTATGCAACGAAATCACTTTAGCTTCAGACTGCAAAAATTCTTTTGTTTGCGTTTTATCTTCTCTTAACTTGGTTCACTGGGATGCTATAGCTAAAACTGACGCAGTGGAGACTCTTGTATATTTTCTTGATGCGGTAAATGAAGAGTTTGTTCAAAAAACTAAGAACTTACCATTTATGCATCATCCTCATACTTTTGCCAAGAATCATAGGGCACTGGGTCTTGGGGTTTTAGGGTGGCATTCTTTATTACAATCTAAAATGATAGGTTTTGAAACAATGGAGGCCAAAATGTTGAATAATAATATATTCAAAACAATTAGAAAAAAGTGCGATAAAGCTACATCAGATTTAGCTGAAATTTGCGGAGAAGCCCCTATTTTAAAAGGTTATGGAAGACGGAATACTCACACAATAGCTATTGCCCCAACAACTTCTAGTTCTTTTATTCTCGGGCAAGTTTCTCCTTCCATTGAACCATTAAATTCTAATTATTTTGTCAAAGACTTAGCTAAAGGTAAATTTACTTATAAGAACCCGTATCTTAAAGATCTTCTTGTCTCCAAGAAAAAAGACACAAATGAAGTATGGAAGTCTATATTGGTAAAAGGGGGGTCTGTGCAACACTTATCTTTTTTAGATTCACATGAAAAAGATGTTTTCAAAACTTTTGGTGAAATCTCTCAAAAAGAAATTGTGATTCAGGCGTCTGCTCGCCAAAAACAAATCGATCAAGGCCAATCTTTAAATATAATGGTTCCTCTTGAGGCTAGTCCAAAAGAGGTAAGCGACTTACTGATCGAAGGCTGGAGGCTAGGTATAAAAGGTTTTTATTATCAACGTAGTGCAAATCCAGCTCAAGAGTTATCAAGAAGCATTTTAACGTGTTCTTCTTGTGAAGCTTAATGATGAATTTTTTTTATATAGTAACCCCTTGCTCAAGGGTAGATAATCTAAAAATTCTTCACAATTCAATAATCACTACCTTAGGTAGTGATTTTTTATGGTTTATTGTTGGCGATTTATCAGGATCGAATATTGATCAAAGCATTTTATCTTGCCCAAAAACTCAAATCATACAAACTGAGAATTCTACGTTTGGCAATGTTCAAAGAAACGCTGGTGTAGAAAAAATCAAACTTCAAAATAAAAAAGATTACTGGGTCCATTTTCTTGATGACGATAATATTCTTCACCCTGAATTAAACAAGCATTTCGATTTGTTTTCTTCAGATTTTGATGTTGCGGTAGTATCTCAATGTTTAAAAACTGGCCACCCAAGAAGAATACAATTTGAGGATTATAAAAACATGGAAGCCTCAAAGGAAAATATGAAATCAGGAAAAATTGATATGGCTCAAATTTTCTTTCGATCATCTTGCATTCAGGATGTACACTTTAAGGAGAATGCTTATAATGCAGATGGCGTACTTGCAGAATATTTATACAAAAAAAACTATAAATTCAACTTTATAAAAAAGTATTTATGTTATTATAATTATTTAAGCAATCATATTATTTATTAATGAAAGCTATTATTGTTGGATGCGGGATCTCAGGAGCCACTGCAGCTTTTCTCCTCAAAAGAAAAGGTTACGATGTTGAGGTTTTTGAAACGAGGCCTCATATAGCAGGCAATTGCTACGATGAAATTCAAAATGGAGTAGTCATACATAAGTATGGCGCTCATGTTTTTCATACTAATATAGATAAAGTATGGAATTTTGTTAATCAATTTGCGCATTTCAATACTTTTTGCCCTATTGTTTATGCCGATACGAAAAAAGGTATAATACCTATTCCATTTGATGATAGAGGCAAAGATATCATAGGCCCTCAAACTCCAGACGACATTGTAGATTTAATTTTCAGAGACTACAGTGAAAAAATGTGGGGTAAAAAATGGGAAGATTTACCTGCAGAAATTACATCGAGAATACCTAGAATACGTGAAGGTATAAACCCATGCTACCATAAAGATAAGTATCACGGTGTACCAATAAATGGTTATGTGGATATGTTTACCAATATGCTTGATGGCATAAAAGTCCATATTGGATGCAATGATAATGATTGGAAAAAGAAAAAAGCAGATCTTTTTGTTTATACAGGTAAAATAGATCAATATTTTGATTATTGCTACGGTAGACTTGGATATAGATCTTTAATTTTTGATTGGGCTTCAAAACCAAAGCAAAAGTATTTTCAAGTTAATGAGTGCAATCAGGATAAAAAGTGGCTAAGAGAAATTGATCATTCGTTTTTTTACGATCAAAATGTTGAAAACACGATAACTCATAGAGAATATTCTTGTGAGCACGATGATACTAATGAGGCCTTTTATCCAGAAAATTACGGCGATAATCCTTTATTGTTAAAACAGTATAATAATTTAGTAAAACAAGAACATAATGTAATTTTCACAGGCCGCTTGGCTACATATAAATACATAGATCTCGATACAGCCATAGCGCAAACAATGATGAAATTAGATAGGTATTTTAATGGCAAAAAATCAAAATAAAGTCAGGTTATGTCTTTGGACTCACGTTCAAGATGAAGCTCATATCATAGAAAAAATGTTGCAATCTGCAGTAGATTATATTGATTATTGGGTTATTGTCGATAACGGTTCAATAGACGGCACACAACAAATAATCCAAGATTTTTTTGATAAACATGGCATTGATGGCAAATTATACCAAAATGAAAACGGATGGATAAATCCCGGTATAAACAGGCAGTATGCATGGGAGCGCCTTTGTGAAACGGATCATTTTTGCGATTACATTTTAAGAATAGATGCAGATGAAGCACTGCAGATAGATTATGATTTTGATTGGTCTTCCATCAAAGGTCATGACGCATATCAAATTATATATAAATCAGGCGGCGGAATCATCCCAAGAATGTGGCTATGGAATTCTAAATTGGATTGGTATTGGAAAAATGATTCGGCACATGAAACTATTCATTTAAAAGACGGTAGAGATCCTGAGCAGCCAGTATTGCCATACGGTTTTCGCCATATATCTACAGGTGAGGGCAAATCTTACTCTGACCCAATAAAATACATCAAAGATGTTTTGAAGTTAGAAATGCAGATTCACGAAAGGTTTAGAGATGGCGCAACTCAAAAGGACGAAATATACCATTTGTATTACTTATGTAGATCTTTCATTTACACAGGTATGGGAATGGATTGTGAATGGGCTTATAAGTTTTTTCCTTATGGTAAGTCTGGATTAGAAATGTTTTTGAAAAAGGGTGTTTATTATCACCAAGAGCTTATAAAAATTTTAGATCCTAATGCTCACGAATTATGGGTTTCATTGAGGAACCTTGGTCTTATCTATGAAAGATTAGGTGATCATAATAAAGCTTTAGAAAAATATGAAGAAGCTCATTCTGTCAGAAGTTGTAGGCCAGAGCCAATTTACAGGCTATATTCTTTGCACTCTTACCTTGGAAATATCGATAAACAAATCGAGTATGCCAAAAAGTTAAAAGCATGTAATTTTGACATGCTTAGCGATCCATATGATGTAGAACTGTATGCAATGTACAATATGAATGAAAATTTAAAGATTCAAATTGATGCTTTATTACAAGTTGAAGATGAGTTAACACCTATTACAAAAGAATATTAATCTACTTTTCTTGTTATATTTTTTTTAGTGTATAATACCTATAGAATATGGAAAAATTGGGTGTTAATGAATCTGCTAGATCAGGGCCAAAAAGCTCAGCTCAAACGCCAGCAAAACCAGAAGAAAAAAAGAAGGGTTCAAAAGTTAATCCTCCCGGTTCTGCTGGAACAAAGCCTGACGCTAAAGAAAAAGCCAAAAAAAATCTACAGAAAAAAGACAAAAAAACCTTAGTTGATAACTCTAAGGCTGAAATTACGTTTTCTGATAAAGTCACAAAGGCTTTAAAAAACAAAGTAGCCGAACATAACAAAAAATACTCTAAAAAAGTCTCCCTGACTCAACTAAAAAAAGTTTACCGCAGAGGTGCTGGCGCTTTTTCTTCTAGCCATAGACCGGGAAAATCAAGAGATCAGTGGGCCATGGCAAGAGTAAACATGTTTCTTAAAATGATGAGAGGCGGAAAAGTTAAAGAGGCATACAGAAAAGCTGATCAAGACGTAGCTAAGAGCAGCTACGATTTTTATAGCAATATTGATAAAGTCGGAGACTCAATGATAGATTTTGATCAGTTAGCTCCAGCTTTCTCTGAAGTGGACCTTTATAATGCCCAGCAATATTTAGACAAATTTTAAAAATGAATATTAAAGTAGATTTAAATAGCGCGATTGCCGCAGATAAACAAAATAAAACTTTGAATAAACCTTTTAGAACACCTAAAGGCCCTAAGAAGTTTGGTGTTTATGTCAAAAATGACAAAAACAATGTAGTTTTAGTTCGTTTTGGTGATCCAAATATGGAAATCAGAAGGGATGACCCTAATCGTCGCAAAAATTTTAGAGCTCGTCATCAGTGCGATAGTAATCCCGGCCCAAAATGGAAAGCTCGCTACTGGAGCTGCAAAATGTGGGAAAAAGGTAAATCAGTCACTGAATACACAAAAGGCTTAGAATCTAGCTGGGACGGCAAAGAGCTATGGGATCAAAATGAATTACTTTTGATTAACCCTTCTCTTGCTTCTGCGCAAGAAAGTGATGAATCAGACGAATGTGGTTGCGGAAATGGATGCGGATGTAATCATTCTCAAGCTAGCTCTGAAGAAAGTGTGAGAATGGCTGAATCTCAACTCAAAAAAGCTAGCGATCAATTACTTGAATTAATAGACATCATGGGCTCCCAACAAGAAGTTGAAGGTTGGGTTTTGTCGAAAGTAACCAAAATAGAAGATTACGTTGACGCTATTTATGGCTATTTAAAGTATAACGATGAAGCTGAAGAGCAAATAGGAATCACTGACAATTAAACTATTTAAAATTTAAAATGAAAAATCATAAAGATAAAGTAGAGGTTTGCTTTGCTGAATACGGCAAAGACGAAAGTGAAATCAAAGATACTTTCATGAGCTCTTGCGCTATGAATGACGAAATGTTTGTCGATACAGCTGGGATGAGCAATGATGATACGAACGCCATGTGTGCCATGCAGTATATGAAGATGAGGGCAGAAATGCTTGAAACTGGAAATGGTGGGCTCACAGAGAAACAGAAGAATCTTCCTCCTGCACTTAAAAAGGCAATCCTTGAAAGAATGAAAAAACAAGGCGGCTTAAGTGAAGAAGGCGAAAAAGAAATGGGTGAGCTTGACGCAACCCAAATAGCGGTTTTCCCCGACAAATATGTTCCAGTGAAAGATGTAGGAAATCCATTCGAGGATACTAGACCTATAAATAGAGAGGGTTACAAAATCGACGAAGAACTCAAAAGAAAAGCTAAAGAAAGTCAGCTAAAAACCCCAGATCTTCAGTCTGCTACCCCTCCACAAGAGTAACTTGGCAGTCGATAAGATAAAAAAGCTAAGTCAACCCCCGGTTTCGGGGGTTTTTTTTGTTGACATGTCTACCCTTCAGTAGTATTATGCATGATATGCCGAAACTGCGTCTTACGGAAATAATTGAAAATATCGTGGTTATCGATAAAAAAAGAGGGTTTTGGGGTAAAGAAACGAAGCTACTCAAAGGATTAATAGAAAAATATCCAGATTTAGACTTTTGGAAAAAATTTAAGCTTACAGAAAAGCTTGCAAGTTTAGCTCAGCTTTACGCATACCCTTTTGATGAAATTTTACGTAAAAGGTACAGAGATTTTCATATGACTTTTACTAAAGATCAAGAGTTAACACTCTCTGATAAAAAATTCGGGAAAGATATAATCAAACGACCTAAACCTAAAACTCTAAGAAATTTTTTAAATGGCTAGAACAAAAACTAAACCAAAAGAAGCTGATAAACTAAATGTTAATCAAAAGCTTGCAAACTTCCTAAAAACAAACCAATCCGATCATTACAATTATGAAGAAGAAGTAAATTACAAAATTTCTTCGGGAAGCTTGATGGTTGATTTTGCATTAGGAGGAGGGTTTGGCCCCGGTCTTCATAGATTCACTGGTATGAATGAAGGTGGTAAAACTTCTGAAGCTTTAGAAGTTATGAGGAATTTTTTGAAGACTGTGCCAAATTCAAGAGGTTTTTATATAAAAGCTGAAGGAAGATTGAGTCCAGACATAAAGAAACGTTCTGGTATTGATTTTACGACCGATCCAGAAAAATGGGAAAATGGAAATTGTTTTGTGTTTGAATGTAATGTTTATGAAACGGTTGTGCAAGCTTTGAGGGAAAGAGTTTTTGATAACGAAGAAAACATTAAGTATTGTTTTTTGTTGGATAGCGTTGACGGCTTAATCACAAAAAATGATATGGAAAAAAACTTTGAAGAGTCTCGCAAAGTAGCGGCAGGTGCCGTGCTTGCTTCGGATTTTATGAAGCGCGTTAGTATTGCACTAGCCAAAAGAGGCCATATGGCTATCTTCATTAGTCAAGTAAGGGCTGATATTCAACTTGATCCATATGCAAAAGGAACCCCTAGACAAACCACTGCAACAGGAGGTAACGCACTGCTTCATTTTGCGAATTTTATTTTGGAGTTTGAGCCTCGATATAAGAGTGATATGATACTTGAAAAGCCTAATGAAAAATACAGCGCTGATAAAAATAAATATATTGGTCATTATGCAAAAATTATCGTAAAAAAGAGTCCTAATGAAAAAACTAATTCTATCATTAAGTATCCTATTATTTATGGCCGCACAGGAGGCAAAAGTATTTGGAATGAGTTGGAGTTATTAGAAATGCTTTATTTATGGGGTTACGCAGAAAAGAAAGGAGCTTGGATTTCTTTTTCAGAAGATTTGCGAAAAGAGCTAGAAGAAAATAAATTAGAAATGCCTGAAACAATTCAAGGTGAACCCAAGTTCAATGCTTTCATAGAATCAAATCAAGAAATTAAAAATTTTCTTATTGAATTCTTTAGGGGTTTAATTTTACCAGATGATATTTAAAACTTTATATGGTTCTAGAAAAAAACTCAAAAAAGCTTCTTCTTATAGAATCAAATGGGAAGAAAACAGTAGAAGCAAGTTCCAAAAAAGAATTAAAGATATACTTGAGTCTTATTGGAAACATCATATTGTATTTGAAGAATTTCCAATTGTTGGGAGTAAATTAAGCTTGGATTTTTATAATGCGACTTTAAATGTAGCTATTGAAGTTCAAGGCGCTCAACACACAAAATATGTAGAATTTTTTCATGGTAAAAATAAATTAAATTTCATAAAACAATTAAAAAGAGATCAAGACAAATTAAATTTTTGTGAAATCAATGGTATAAATTTAATTGAAATACATGATGAGCAAGATATAGAGAATCTTTATGATTTTTTAAGATCATAATCGGACAGTGTAATATTTTATATGGCAAATCAGGATCATAAAACAGGGTTACCAGAAAGTTTGCTTGATCAAATTTTTGAGCACACTAACAATGGCAATAATGGGGGCTTTATGCTGGCGTATGTCAGCGAAAAAGGAGATGTTAACGTTATATCCAAAGCTTCAGCGCCCATCATAGAACTTGGCATTATCAAAGGAGTAGAAGCTTGGCTAGATAATATGTCAATAGAACATCAAATAAATTCGCAAAATCCGGAAGATTAATATGCTTACTAATTTAGAGCTTGAGCAAAGATTGCTTGCAGGACTAATACAACATCCATCTTGCTACGGTGAAATAGAAAATTTTATCAGCAAAGATGATTTTGAGGGTGATGAGAACGGTATCACAAAAGTTTTATTTAACGCTATCAAAAATTTTTGCGAAAACGCTCAAGACATTGATGAAACAATTTTAAGTGAAAGAATAAAAGCTTTAGGTATTTCTTTTCCACAGGATATTGAAATAGCAGATTACATACATTCTTTAGCACTTAATAAGGTTGCAGACACTAAAATTGCAACTATAGCTAAAGAGTTGAAGAAAATCTCTATTCGCAGAGAAATTTATGAAGCGGCTAAAAATACTGCTTTGCAAATGAAGCATCTCAGCCCAGAAAGTTCATTTGAAAAAATCATAGAAACTGCAGATCAAACTTTTAATAGGAAGATTGATCTTTATGATATTTCTGATAGCGGCTTTTCTAATATTTATGAAGAGATGCCAGATTATATCGAGGATCTTGGAAATAATCCAAAAGAAGATATGGGTCTTATGGGTCCATTCGAAATTATCAATGATCTTTACGGATCTCTTTTGAGGCCGGGAAACATTACAGTTATTGTTGCTCGTTCTGGCGTTGGTAAAACAAGGTTCTGCATGGATTATTGCACCAAGATAGCTAGAATGCATGATGTTCCAGTATTGCATTTTGATAATGGCGAAATGAGCAAAAATGAATTAATGATTCGCCAGTGCTCAGCTTTATCGGGTGTTTCAAGTCACCTACTGGAAACAGGCCAATGGAGAAAAGCAGGAGAAAATGTAGTTAGCAAAGTGAGATCAGTATGGAAAGATATTAAGAATTTAAAATTTTATTATTATCCTGTTGGAGGGTACAATGTAGAAAAAATGATAGCTCTGCTAAAAAGATTTTATTTTTCTAAAGTAGGCAGAGGTAAAAAAATGGTCTTTTCTTTTGATTACATTAAACCTACAGACGAGGCAGGAAAGAGCGAGTGGCAAAGTGTTGGCGCGATGGTTGACAGATTCAAAAGAACTATTCAGAGGGAAATTTTATGCGATGGTGAGCCTGTTATACCTATGATAACAAGCGTACAAAGTAATCGATCAGGAATCGTAACAAACAAACAAGCAAGAGACGTTAACGATGACGAAGGTATTGTTAGTTTGTCAGACAGAGTGACTCAATACTGTTCGCATTTGTTTATTTTGAGATCGAAAACTTTAGACGAACTCGCTGAAGAGCAGCAAAGATTTGGCACCCATAAATTAATCGCTCTGAAAACTAGGCATCTTGGTAAGCTATACAAAAGGGCTACAACTCCAATCATTATGCCCGATACAAGAGCGGTTAATAATTGTATCCATTTAAACATGGAAGGTTTTAATGTAGAATGCGCAGGAGACCAAGAAGATTTGAAGAATTTCCTTGAGACTGGAGCGCAATTGCAAGATGATTTAGATCAAGGTAATCCTCCTGATGATTTTCCTACTCTTGACTAATGGACACTCAAGATATAAAAGAGTCTTTAGAGAATGCTGGATTTGTCTTGAGGGACAAAGGTAGCTATTGGAATACTAATGCCATATGGAGAAATGGTGACAATTATACAGCAATTCAAATATATAAAGACACAGGGGTATGGAGAGATTACGTGGAAAGAGGCAAACCAATGCCTTTTGTAGCCCTGATGAGCAAAGCTCTTGGCACCAATAGTAAAAAAATTCTATCAAAATACATAGTAGATTATAATAAAAAAAGTTCTTATGATATTTTTGAAAATAATGAATTAAAGCCTAAGATAGAAATGGAAAAAGTTTACGATATAGAATTACTTAAAGACTTTTTGCCTCATTATAAGTTTTATACTAAAAAATCTATTTCTAAAGAAACTCTCGAATTGTATAAATCAGGATATAGTACAAGCGGCAAGATGAGCAACAGGTTTGTGTTTCCAATTTTTAAATATCATAATAATTCGAAAATCATAGGTTTTAGCGGCAGGAGTATGTTATGGGAAAAAAATCCAGACATACCTAAGTGGAAGCATATAGGCAATAAAAGAAATTGGATATACCCTTTATGTATTTCAGATTATTTTGAAGCTTCAGTTCGTCAAAGAGAAGAAATAATTATAGTTGAATCTATAGGTGATAGTTTAGCTTTAACTGAAAACGGTTTTTTTAATCATATCGTTACGTTTGGTCTTGATTTAAGCAAATTTCAATTGATGACATTGTTATCATTTGCCCCTAAAAAAATAATTATATCACTGAACAATGATCAAGCGAGTAATCAAAATAATGGTAAGATAGCAGCAATAAAACATTTTATATCTTTGATGGATTTTTTTGATTTAGATAAAATTCAAATCAATCTTCCTTCTGAAAATGACCTGTCTGATTTGCACATGCATGGCAAATTCGATGAATGGTCGAATAAAAAGATAGATCATAAAAAACAAAAAAAATACATATATGAGTTTATCAAAAAACAAACTAATCGCGTTCATTTCTTAGCCAAGAACGCAATAGATAAAAAAGTTAAAATTTTTGCGGATTATTTTGATGAATTAGATTTCTAATGAGTGAAGTAAAATTATCAGCTAGCAGAATAAAAACTGCCAAAACATGCAGCTGGCTTTATTGGGTTAAATATCACCTAATGTTGCCAGATAAAAAAAATGACGGCTCTTCTAGAGGGGATATTTGTCACGATGTTTTCGAGTTTTTAGGTAAAAAAAATAAAAAAAGGCTTTCTTATTATTCTGAAATTATAAAACAGAAAGATGCGTTTTCTGTACCGTCAATAAAAAGGTATATTTTATCTCAAGCTGCAACAAAAAATATCGATGATCAAGAAAATCTTAATTTGATCAATGATATGATTGTTTCAGGGCTGGAGTATGATTTTTACGGCAAGGATTTCGGCAAACCCACAAAGTCTTATTCGGAGTATGAGTTTGATATATCTGTAGACAAAAAAAATAAAAAATACCGAATTAAAGGATTTATAGATAAACTATTTTTGTATAAAGATAAAAAAGTTGCGCTCATACGAGACTTTAAAACAAGCAAAAATGTATTTGAAGGTAAGGAGGTTTCTGAGAATTTGCAGGATTACATGTATTGCTTGGCAGTCAGACATTTGTTCCCTGAATACACAAATCGCAAAAGTGAGTTTGTTTTTCTCAAGTTTGACCTTAAGTCTGGCGATGACTCGAAAGGTCTTCTGAAGATGAATAAAATTGCAGCCGCAGACCTAAATAAGTTTGAAAAAAATTTGACTGATGTCCAGACATATTTGACCAAATTTAACCGCAGAATGGCTAAAAGCAATTATGCAGCAGATCAAAAAGTAAAAAAAGAAGACGGTTTTGCTGGACAAATAGTTTGCGGTTTTGCTAGATATAGAGGGCAACCAAAGAAGAATGGTGATCCTATGTGGCATTGCGCTTACAAGTTTCCATTTGATTACTATGCTCTATACGATGAAAATGAAAATTTGGTCAAAACAACTTTCATCGAAGATTACTATAAGTTAATCAAAATCAAAAAATCTAATTGGATCATTAGAAAAGAAAATTATCAAGGTTGCCCAAGATTTAATAGTACAGAATATTGATATGATTCCATTGTTTAAAACTCATTACAGTATAGGTAAATCTATACTCACATTTAACCCTAAGACTACGGAAGGTGGCCCAGACAGCGTTCTTAAAATAGCCATAGAAAATGGTTTAGATAAAGTTTTCTTGGCAGAAGATAATATGCATGGTTTTTTACAGTGCAAAAAGCTTTGTGATGAAAATGATATTCAATTAGTTTTTGGTTTAAGGTTGCAGATATTAGAATCAAAAGATAACAATGAAAATCATAAAGTAATTATTTTCGGAAAAAACGATGAAGGCATAAAAAGGCTGTATAAAATTTATTCTTATGCTTTTTGTGAAAACGAAGGTTTCGCTCACTTGGAGGATTTAAAAAAATTCTGGGATAATGATTCATTATCTCTATGCATACCATTTTACGATTCTTTTATTTATTATAATAATTTTACTTTTGATAAATTCGATCCGCCTATTTGTGATTTTGGGGATGTAACGTTCTTTATTGAAAATAATGGTTTACCTATCGATAACTTCTTAGCTGAGAAAGTAAAGAAGTATTCGAATACTTATGCTTTTAGTTTTGAGTTTGTTAAATCTATATATTACAACAAGAAATCTGATTTCAAAGCTTTTCAAACCTTCAAGATTATTAATAACCGCAAAATGGGCAGGACATATAGTTTGGAGCGACCAGAATTGTCTGGTTGTAGTAGCAATGAATTTTGTTTTGAAAGTTGGCTAGAAAATGAAAGAGAAGCTTTATCTATCACCTAAATTATACGTAGGTAAATCTCCTATACACGGCTATGGAGTATTCACAAGTGAAGATTTGAAAAAATCTGAGATTGTTGAGCAGGCCTATTATATAATTCCTAATAATGAAAAATGGGAAGATTTAGACGCAGAATTTGTCAAGTATTTTTTCGGTGTTCCCTTTTTGCAAGATCATTATAAAGATTTTGCAGATAAACACGAAGGTGTGAAATTTTTACATGTAACTCGACCAATATGCGTACTAGGCTTTGGAATGATATACAACCATGACCAAGGGCCAAATATTGATTATACTATCAATGAAAGAAGTCGAATAGTGCAGTACAAAACAAATCAAAGCGTATCTGCTGGATCAGAATTGAAAATAAAATATAACCCTTACATACAATTTTAAATGTTAAACAATTTACTCAGGTTCAACAAAAATCAAAAGTATATCGTTTTTGATTTTGAAACAGAAAGTCTGAATCTTTTTTATAACAAACCTTGGCAACTTTCTTTTGTAATCGCTAATGGCAATAAAGTCACAGAGGAGCACGATTACTTTATTGATTGGCCTGATCTAAATGTTGGAGAAGAGGCTGCAAAAATCAATCACTTTAATTTGTCAGACTATAACAAGTCAAAGCGGGATGCAAAGAAAGTCCTTGATTGTTTTGAGGGGTTTTTATATAATAAGGAGTACCTTATTGTCGGGCATAATATCATAGGCTTTGATATCTACATCCACAATATTTATCGAAAACTATTGGGAAAATCATCAAATTATACATATTTAGAAAGGCTTATAGATACTAATTGTTTATCTAAGGCTATTAAACTTCAAATCCCTAAGAAGAAAGATGAATCGGTTTTTCAATGGATGAGCAGGTTGAACTATTTCCATAAACGCGGACTTAAGACTTCTCAAAAACAAATGCTCAAAGAAAATAATATAGATTTCAAAGAAGAACTTTTACATAATTCATTATATGATGTCCAAATGAATTTTGAACTTTTCCGTAAGCTTATTTACCAAATAGACATATGAAATTTGCAGACCAGTTTGAAAAATACGATGATTGTGCTCCAGCAGGAGTATTACTTCCAAATATCAAAATTGAAGATAGATGGTATGATACTCTTAATTTAAAAAAAGGCTGTGATAATTTTACATTTATAAAAAAATTATGCAGCAAATATTTTGTTGATAAAGGTTTAAATAATAAACCAAACAGGCAGGACTATATAAACAGGGCTCAGCAAGAATTAGATATCCTTAATGAATTAGGCTTCATTGATTATATATTGTTAAACTGGGATATTCTTAATTGGTGCCACGAAAATAATATTCCTACTGGTCCCGGCAGGGGAAGTGCAGCAGGATCTCTTATTTTGTATTTATTAGGTGTAACTAAGGTAGACCCGATTAAATATGGATTATTCTTTGAAAGATTTGTTTCTAAAAGTCGGGCAAGAAAGATTAAGAAAAATGGAATTATATATCTTGATGGGAGTCTTCTTGCTGATGTGGATAATGATATTGCATTCGATAGGAGGCAAGAAGTAATTGAGTATATTAAAAACCGACATCCCGAAAGAACTTGTCGAATCTTAAATTTAGTAACTCTTAGTAGTAAAATCTGCATCAAAGAGGCTGGTAAAATTGTATCTTGTTACTCTGAGCAGGATATGAATGAAATAAGTGATCTTATACCCGTTCAGTATGGTAAAGTAAGAAAACTTGGAGAATCTATTCAAGAAAGTGATGAATTTGCAGCTTGGGCTCACCATAATAAAGAATGCTTTCAAATAGCTAGAAAAATCGAAGGTTTGATTAAAAACACTGGAGTTCATGCTTCTGGCATAGCTATTTCACGACAAAAGCTAACAGATATCTGTCCAATTCAAAAAACCAAAGATGGTGAGCTTATTTCGTGCTACGATATGAACTGGATAGCTGAGCTTACAGTTAAGTTTGATATTCTTGGACTTAAAACCCTTACAGTCTTGCATGATGTCTGCCAGCAAACTGGAGTTGATTTAGATAAAATCAATATTGATGACCCTGATATATACGATAATTTTCAAAACCTTGAGTCAGGGCAAGGATTATTTCAAATTGAAGCTGATACTAATTTTGAAGTTTGCAGAAAAATCAAACCTAAATCTTTAGAAGATGTTTCTGCTGTTGTCGCTATTGCTAGACCGGGGGCTTTACAGTTTAAAGATGATTACGCCACTTATCTAGAAACGGGAGAGTTCCAAAGTAAGCATGATTTTTTCGATGAAGTTTTATCTTATACTGGAGGTGTAGCCCTTTATCAAGAGCAGCTTATGAAAATGGCTGTTAAGATAGGATTTAGTTTAGATGAATCAGAGCAGCTAAGAAGAATTGTTGGCAAAAAGAAAGTGGATCAAATGCCAGCTTGGAAAGAAAAGATTTCCCAAAAAATCAAAGAAAATAATCTCGATACTGTAATTGGTGATATTTTGTGGAGCGTAGCAGAAGATTCAGCTAATTACTCTTTCAATAAATCTCATAGTATTTCATATGCAACTTTAGCAGTATGGACAACATATATGAAGTTCAAGCACACATTACCTTTCCTTATTGCGTTGCTTCGAAATTCTAAATACGAACAAGACCCTTATGAAATCATAGACAAGGTTTCTAAAGAGGCCTCTAAATTTGGAATCAAAATTTTACCTCCAGATTTAGCCAGAAGTAATATGGATTTTACCATTGATGGCGACAATATACGTTATGGTTTAAATGCAATCAAAGGTATTAGTGAAAAAAGCTTAGAATCAATCATTGAATTCAGAGGAGCTAAAACTACAAATAAATTTGATGTCTTTCTAGCTGCAAAATCAGCTAAAATTAACATTGGCATACTCAGCAGTTTGATACAGGCGGGAGCTTTAAGTAGCATCAATGATGAAAGAGCCAGAATGGTATATGAAGCTCAGATATTTAATATTTTAACAGATAGAGAGAAAAGAAACTTCATTAATTTGGGAGAAAAACACAATTATGATATTTTTAGCATATGGACCAACGAGATTACAAATGGCAAAAATATCGCTGCAGATGGTAAGGCCTTAGTTTCAGAGAGAAGAAAAGAGACTATAAAATCTAAATCAGAGCAGTATTCCTTGATTTTCCAAAAGAATAAGCAGCATAAAAAATTCGCAAATTGGTTTTTTGAACGTAAATTATTAGGGTATAGTTATAGTTCAAGATTGAAAGATTTGTACGACAAAAGCTATGGATATATTGGTATAGAAGAATTTGTAAGTGAACCACAAGGTATTCAAGGCAAAATAATTGGGATTGTTAAAGAATGCAGGGTAGCTAAAAGCAGAAATAGCGGCAAAAAATACTGTAAGCTTATCGTAAGCGATGAAAAAGCAGAAATTAACTGTTTTATATGGCAAGAATTGCTTGACGAGTTATCCGAAAAAGGTAGTATACCTAACAAAGAAAATATTGTTAGTGTTCGCGTTAGAAAGATGGATGGTAATGGTTGTTCAGTTAACCAATTAACCACATTGGACGAACAAATTTACATGAAACTATCTGATTTAAGATGACAAGCAAATTAACACCAAGATCAAAATGGTTTATAGATAAAGCAACTGAAGTAGCTAAACAGCTAAATCATGCTTGCTTAGACATAGATCACCTACTTTTAACTTTTTTGTTTTGCGAAGACGCTAAAACAATCAGAATTTTTCATGAAATAGATTTTGATTATGAATCAATGCGTAATTGGATGACTCATAATTATTTTGAGAAGAAGAAGCGTAAGCCTAAAAAGTTTAATATTAGCCCTATTGTTGATCAAATAATTAAAGATGCTACTGAGTTTGCTCAATTATGCAATTCAGATTGGGTTGCAATTGACCATATTTTTATTGGAATTCTTACTAATGTTGATGAATTCCATAAGGAAATCAAAAACATGTTAAATTTTGATTTCGAAGTTTATAAAGATAAAATCACAAGATACTTTAATGGCGAATCATTAATGTTAAAAGCGGATTCGACCAAAGAATCTAACAAGGGCACCTCAGTTTACAAGAATCTCAACAAGCATGGAGAAAATTTAAATGATAAGTGTGCAGCTTCTGATTTTATTCTAATCGATAGAGATGATGAGCTAGAAAAAATACAATGCATTTTAAATAGAAGATATAAAAATAATGTTTTGATTCTAGGTGAATCCGGTGTCGGCAAAACTTCTATTGTTAAATATCTTGCCCATAAAATAGCAAATGGCAGTTGTAGTCATTACTTAAATAATAAAGTAATTTTCAATTTAAATCTTAACTCTATCGTGTCAGGGTCTAAATATCGCGGTGATTTTGAAGCCAAATTGGAAGCTATAATCGAAGAGGCCAAAGATGAAAATATAATTTTATTTATTGATGAAATACATACTTTAGTAGGTGCAGGTGAAGCAGAAGGATCTCTAGATGCTGCAAATGCTTTAAAACCTTATTTGTCAAATGGAGAAATTACAATTATCGGTGCAACTACCAATCAAGAATATAGGAAAAAGATTTTTCAAGATAAAGCTTTAGCTAGAAGATTTGACACAATACATCTTTACCCACCTTCAAAAGCAGAAACAGAAAATATTCTTAAATCTAAAAGAGATATATTAGAAAATTTTCATTTAATTAGCGTTTCAGATAGCATACTTGATGATATTATTAATTTGTCTGAAAAATACATTAAAGATACAAACTTCCCAGATAAAGCTATTGATTTGCTAGACCTTAGCTGTAGTTTCTCTAAAATATCTCATATTAAAAAACCAAAAGCTTTAATTAAAAAAGAGGAGGATTTAGTTGTAAATTTGGTAGACTCCGTAGCCTCCTCTACGGAAGATAAAATTAAACTACTTGATTCGTATAAAAATTCTTATCAAAAATGGTGGAATAAAATTAATAAATATAGGTACCCTATCACCATAGAGGATGTTTTAGGGGCTTTATCTCTCAAAACAAGCATTCCAAAAGAAAAGTTTTCTAATGATAATTTGCATAAATATATTCATTTGGATGACATCTTGAAGGCTAAGATTTTTGGCCAAGATGAAGCTGTATCTAAAATATGCAAATCATTAGTTAGGCATAAAACGGGGCTTAAAGATCCAAATAAACCTATTGGTACATTTTTATTTTTAGGCGCTACGGGGGTAGGCAAAACATATTTAGCTAAAACTTTAGCTAAAGAATTTTTTGTATCTGAAAAAAGTTTTATCCGGTTCGATATGTCTGAATTTTCAGAGGAGAGCAGTGTATCAAAACTAGTAGGGTCAAGCCCGGGGTATGTAGGGTTTGAAAGTGGGGGATTACTAGTCGAACAAGTTGCAAATAATCCTCATTCTATCGTTTTATTTGATGAAATTGAAAAGGCTCACCTTAAAGTTCAGCAGGTTTTATTGCAAATTTTAGATGAGGGCCAACTCACAGATTCTATGGGAAGAAAAGCTAATTTTACTAATTGCATTGTTATTGTGACAGGTAATATAGGATCTCATCAGTTAGTTAAAACTCAAAAGCTTGGATTCAATTCCTCTTTTTCTGAGGACGATAAGAAAAATGAGGCGTTTGAGCTATTAAAGAAAAGTATGCCTTTGGAATTAATAAATAGGTTTGACGAAATTGTATTTTTTAATAATTTAACCTCTTCAGACATGAAGGGTATTATTTCCAAAGAACTTCAAGCATTTTCTTTGACAGGGGAAAACTTAGGTTCTGCTAAAATCAAATATTCAAAAAGGCTTATTGATTTTATTTATTCCAAGATAGAAAAGCAGGAATTTGGAGCTAGAGAAGTAAAAAGGATCATCCATAAAGAAATTTTAGACACTCTTTCAGATTACATTATAAATCATCCAGATGAGAACTTGTACAATGTAAATTATGACAAAAAATTAAATAACATTGTGATAAAATCTTCTAAATAGTGTAATTATGTTAGATGGGCGTCGAATATCAAGGCAATAATCCAATGATGCTATCTCAGATAATTCATTCTGAGACAGATACTGGTTTTTTGGCTACAGGTTATAAGCCTCAAATAACAGGCCTTTTATCCACAGGTAACATTGCTGATGAGGCTGTGTTAAGAGGTCATATTGGCAGAGAGTATTTTAGAACTTTATATTATCATGATCTTTCTGATTATATAACCGATGATTACGACGAAGGATTTAGACCTTTAACTTTTACTGGCCTTTACAGCTAATGCCTCTACCTAAACCACGCAAAAAAGAAGATCGCAATGAATTTGTTTCTAGATGCATGTCTGACGATATAATGCAAAAGGAATACAAAGATAATAAGCAGCGAGTAGCAGTATGTTTGACACAGTTTCGTAATATTGAAAAATCTAAAGGTGATGCTAGTTGGGACGATGTACGTAAAGGCGATACATTAGGATTATCATAATGGCCATACCTCCAAATATTTCCAACGGATTTGAAACTTCTCCCAGCAGAAATCATGCTGTAAATTTTAATTACGTATGGGACGAAGCTAACGAATATTGGACTCCAGAAAAGAGAAGTTTTTTAGGTTATAATTCAATTGTTGGCCAAGCAAAAAATTATATACATAAATTTGGAAGTAATCCTGATGTATCTAACTCAGTTAGCGCAATTACTCCAGAAACAGTATGGGACGGCTCTATTGAGTATACTTTCCCCCCTGATGCAGGGACAGGAATACAAATAAAATCATCTCAAGCGACAGATTCACAAGAATTCATTGTCCAAGGTTTAGATGAAAATTTTGAAAACCAATATTGGACAGGTAATTTAAATGGCACAAATGATGTAAATATAGATGGAACTTGGAGTAGGGTTTTTAGAGCTTTTAATAATGGAACAAGCGGCATCTCAGGTAGTATTGATATCCACGCTAGTGGCGACGCTTCGACTGTTTATGCCAAAGTATTAGCAGGAAATGATCAAACATTAATGTCTATTTATACTGTGCCTGCAGCTTGCACCGGTTATTTATTAGGGTATCATATGTCCGCCAATAATCCGGGCAGCTCAAGTGAAATTGGGTACACAACCCAAATCAAAACAAGGCAATACGGAAAAGTGTTTCGTGTTCAAGAAGTTACATCTGTGACTACTAGCGCTTTTGCTCAAAATACTTATCCATTTCCATTACAACTACCTCCAAAAACAGATGTTATCGTAAATATTGTATCATCAAATGGTAATAATGGTGCTATCAATGCTGATTTTGATATTGCTCTTCTTTACTAAATCCATTTTTCTATCTGTTCAGTTGGCAAATAAAATTTATCAGTTCCATGTAGACAGCATGGGTATATTTCATTATCTTCAAATACTGATTCCACTGAAAATAATTGGCACTCATCAAATGTAGGTAATTTGTACCTCATGTCTCGCATTCTTCTTGTAAAGAAGACATCTTCTGGTTCAATATTTTTTCCATCATAATTTCGTAAACATTCTAATATTGATTTCCTTTTCCTGAGAGAGCATCCGCCGTTAATATCAAATATAGATAAATCTTGGCTTAAATGCCCACATACAGCCCCTATAAAATCAAAATCAAAAGCCTTGGCTTCAATAGGACGTAAAGCTAAAGCATCAGTTTGGAATATTAAGATATTTTCCTCTTCAAACATTTCCCAAAAACTAGGTGTCTTTAGTAAATGATTGTAAAAGGATATAAAAGGCGTAACGGTATCTCTTTTTATCAAAAAATATTCTAAATTTTTTATATGCTTTTTTGTAAAATCTATTGTTTCTTGCGTTCCTATGAGATAATAATTAAAGTTTTCGTTTAAAGCTGCAAAGTTTTTAATGACCAAAGGAAGCTGCCATGTTGGTCGAGTTTCAACTATAATCGCAGCATTTAAGCAGCTTTTTTTATTTTTTGTTTTTTTGTTGAATTTTTCGAATTCACACAAATAATCTTTGTGTATGTAATGCATACATATTATTTATATAAATAAACATTTTTAAAGACATGTCAGAAGAAAACAAACAAACTATTGGAGATATTAAAACTAGATTAGCTAATCTTTTGATTAATCGTGTTACACTCAGTGAAACTTTAAATTTACTACGTGACGCTTGCGTTAAAAGAGCCTCTGATATCATTGACAACGCAACTGAAGAAGAACTCAAGGGCATCGAAAAAGATATTGAAGCTTTCGAGAACCCTCCAAAACCTGAAAATACAGGCGACCAAGGCGACCAAGGCGACCAAGGCGACCCTGAAGTTACTAAGGTTGCCAATGTAGTTGATACTAATTTTTCGAGTGGGCCAATTGACCCAAGTGGTCGATCAGGTGGACCTTCTGGTCCTCAAGGAGATTAAAAACCGCAGCCCCTTTCAGGGGCTTTTTTTGTTGTTGACTTTTTTTATTAATACTATATGATTAATAAATATGAATTTACCTTTTTACAAACCTAATGCAAAAAATACTGGAGTTTTGGCTAATTTTTCTATCGGCCAAAAGGACTCTAAGCCTGCGTTTTATTTAAATATGATTCGCCAACATTCTTGGGATGCCAATAAGAGAACTGGCAGCTTTAGAGAAAATAACGATAACCCAGATAAGAAGATCTCGATTAAATTAAATCACACAGAGCTGGGTGAATTTTTAGCGTCTATGGCCTCTAGAGTGCCTTATAGTGGTTTTCACAATTTTAACGATAATAAGACCTCCATCTTGTTAACGCCTTGGGATAAATCTCGTAAGGTTAGAACAAAAGACGGAGAAGAAACGTATACAACTAATGCTTTTGGTCTAGTTGTCACTCGAAATGGCAGCGATACTTTCAGATTACCCTTAGACCCGGGAGAAGCAAAAGTGTTAGAAAGATTTATTTATAGGTATTTGGATGTGTTTTTCGAATCAAATGTTTACGAGTCAAAGCCTCAATCTAATAAAACGAACAGCCAAAATAAACCAAGTTCTTCTTCTTATGAGGAGGAGGATGTTTTTTGAAATATGTCAACTATTTCAGAATACGCTAATAATAAATTTAAAAAAGAAAATAGTAAAATGAGTAACCTTAACGAAGAAAAAGAAAAAGAAAATTTAAATTCGGCAGAGCCAGATGATTCCTTTGATCCAATGGATGATTTGGGGGTAGATATGCCTGATATTCCTTTACCTTCAGAACAGGAGCCTGAACAAGTCGTAGAAGATGAATTTGAATCAGCGTATAAATTCGCTGTTGTAGGAGTTGGTCAAGGCGGCTCCAGATTAGCGGAAACTTTTTGGAATTTAGGTTACCGTAGAGTTGCCGCAATTAATACTGCAGCACAAGACCTTAAACCTTTAAAGATCCCAGAAGAAAACAAGTTGCTAATTGGTGGCTCAGGCGCAGGCAAAAACAGAGAAGTTGCTAAGAATATTTTTGAAGAGCATCGTGAAGATATTCTTGATTTCCTGAAAAATGTTTTCAAAAGTAATTTTGATAGAGTTTTAGTTTGTATTGGCGCTGGTGGAGGCACTGGCGCTGGAGGTGGCCCTACTGT
>Ga0208162_1000111_pt1 | contig 41550 bp, 67 predicted proteins | sample CB_VirMetaG_4_FD_184539 | JGI IMG/M metagenome (GOLD analysis project Ga0208162, IMG submission 184539) | Freshwater to marine saline gradient viral communities from Chesapeake Bay - CB_1508_1M Viral MetaG (SPAdes) (version 4) | ecosystem: Environmental > Aquatic > Marine > Coastal | place: USA... | reverse complement strand
AGTTATTGGATCAAGTACAAATATGTACATCCGTACCTGAAAAAATTTCACTACATCCAACAAAGATGAATATACTTTGGCAAAAGAATTCATATGATCAACCGAATCTTGCGCCATGGTTCAAGGATAAATTGAATCATTCTAAATATGATTGGTATGTATTTAATTCACATTGGAACTTTGAAAAATTTAGAATGTTATTTGATATACCAACAGAGAAATGTTTAGTTATTAAAAATGGTATTGATAATATTAAACCTAGAGATTTAAATCAAAAGAAAGATAAGATAAAACTTATATTTCATCCAACCCCTTGGAGAGGATTAAATGTTATGTTAGCAGCAATGCAATATATTAAAAATCCTAAAATTGAATTAGATGTTTATTCATCTTGTGAAGTATATGGTCAATCTTTTAAAGATGCTAATGATAAGCAATGGCAAGGTCTTTATGATCAAGCAAAACAATTACCTAATGTAAATTATATTGGTTATAAGCCTAATGAATATATCAAAGAACATTTACATGAATATGATATATTTGCTTATCCAAATATATGGGAAGAGACTTTTTGTATATCTGCTTTAGAAGCAATGGCAGCCGGTCTATATACTATTACAACTAACTTTGGTGCATTATATGAAACTTGTGCTGAATTTAGTTCTTACATTCCTTATCAAAAAAACTATTTAAACTTAGCTCAAAACTTTGCTTTTGCAATTGAGTCTGTTGCAAATAGATTAGATGCTGAAGGTGTTAAAAAACATTTACAAATGCAAATTGATTATGTGAATCAATATTACAGTTGGAATAAACAAGGCTCAGCCTGGACAAGATTTTTGAAAGGAGCACTAGATGCAAGATCCAAGTAAACCAATATGGGTAAATAAACCACAAACAAAAAGTACTAATGCACCTGTTATATTTGTAGCAACTCCAGTTCATAGTGAAGTTTCTATTCATTACACTCAATCACTATTAAAGTTTCAACAAGACTGTTTAAATTCAGGAATATTAGTTTCTTTTTCGTTATTAAAATCATCATTAGTTACTCAAGGAAGAAATCTATGTGTTTCTAATTTTTTAGAAGAATGTAAAAAAACACCTTATACTCATTTTTTATTTATTGATTCCGACATTGAATTTACATTTCAAACTATTATGAAAATGGTTGCTGCAGATAAAGATATTATAGCTGCACCTTATCCATTAAAACATGTAGATTGGGATAAAATTGCTAATCGAATAAAGACTCGAAATATTGAAGATGGAGATACTATGTCAAAACATGGTTTTACATGGCCTATTAAAATGGAGAATAGAGAACAGATTAATGTTATTAATGGTGTAGCAGAAGTATCTCACGCCCCAACTGGATGTATGTTAATCAAAAGAGACATATTTTATAAAATGATAGAGGCTTTTCCAGATAAAAAAATCAATCAACCTACTATTATTAATGGTAAGCAAGTTGAAAAAGAATTTATGTATAATTTCTTTGATTGTTATCATGAGCCCGAAACTAAACGATACTATGGTGAAGACTTTGGCTTCTGTAAAAGATGGACTGAAATAGGAGGTAAATGTCACATTTTAGTTGATGAATATATCACGCATGTAGGTGAATATAAGTATACTGGTCGTTTGTTAGATGATTTGAGCTTTACTAAAAAGATTGACTAGTCTATAAAAACCTAGTAAATTACTAGCTTTCAGGTATCATTCCCTGCTTATTTATATTATAAACTATTAAACTATGGCAATATCTAGAATGCAGATGAACAGACAATTATACGCAGGAGGTGGTATCATGGATGTCACTCCTAGAGAAAAATTTGGTTTAGGAAGCTCACTTAAAAAATTTGTAAGAAAAATTATACCTAATGAAGTAGCTGATATTGCTACTAAGGCAGCTCCTTTTGTAGCTCCATTCAATCCATTACTTGCAGCAGGTATGGCTGGTATAGGTGGGTTTGATCAAACAGGTAGTATTAGTAAATCACTAAGATCCGGTGCCTTGACTTATGGTTTAGGAAATTTAGCTAGAGTAGTAGGTGGTGCAGGACCACAATTTGGATTAAAGGCTCAAGGAGCAGGGACCGGGTTTGGTAGTTACTTTACTTCACCTATGTCTGGTCAACAATTGTTTGGTGCTCAAGCACCTGTTGTAGATTCAGGAGCTACAGTTCAATCTTTAGACGAGATAGTTGGACCAGGTGGAGGTATTGAAGAATATTTATATAAAACAGATCCAAGTAAATTAACTTTAGGTCAACAGGCAGATATAATTGCACAACAAGTTAGTGGCGGTACACCTAAGACAGGCTATTCAGATATTCTTGGAAGAATAGTTGGTAAAGATGCAACCTTAGGTCAAAGAACACAAGCTATAAAAGAACTAGGTGGTAAGGCTTTAAAAGATATTTATACAACTGATAAAGGTAAAGTAGATAAAATGGCATTAGCTGGAACTATTGCTGGAGTAGGTAGTTATTTAGAAGCTAAAAAATTAGCTGAAGATGCAGGTTTAGTAGATGAAGGTGAAGAATATACAGAAGAAATGTATAATGCAGACAAAGCTAAGTATGCAGAAAAATATGGTGAATATTTAACACCAGAAGCTTTTGGATTAAAAGATGGTGGTAGAATTGGTTATGCTAATGGTTCTGGTATTTCAAGTATTAAACTTGAAGATAAAGATTATAACTTTATGGATTTAATAGATAAAGAAGGCGAAGAAGATTACTACATAAAAAAAGCAGAAGAGTTAGATAGAAAATATAACCCACAAAATTACACTCAAATCTTACCTAAAGAAAAACCTATGGATCAATACATGTTAAATGAAATTATGAGTGAGAGAGGTATGAATACTTTATCTGAAGAAACTAGAGATGAAGCAATGAAAATGTATGCAGAAAGAGCTTTTAAAAAAGGACAGATATCTGAAGCAGAATACAATGAAATTATGGGTTATAAAAAAGGTGGTAGAGTTGGTTATAAAGATGCGGGATTTACTACTGTAAAAGATTTAGGTATTGAAAAAGAAGAAATTGAACCAAAATTTCAATATGATCTAAAAGATTTAGATATTGAAAGAGACAAGTCAAAAGTTTTAGTAATGGATGAAGATGGTAGTACAAAAATTATGGATAAAGAAATAGCTGAAACTTTAGGTTTAAAAATAATTGCAGATAGTTTTGATACAGAGCTAATGAAAAAAGCTAAAGGTGGTAGAGTTGGTTATAAAGATGCCGGACTTAGTAGTTTAGCTGACTATGAAAGACAAGAAAGATTAGCTGAACTAGAATCTTTAATTGATAAACTTATGACAGAAGAAGGAATTCAAGATAAAGGTTATGCTGCTCGATTGGCAGGTGATTTAATCAATATGAAAAATAAAGGTATAGACTCCGATAGATTAAAATTCCTTAATGAAAAAAGTGCTTTATATGCTTTACCTACAAATATGAGACCTGAACCTGAATATTATGATGCTTTAAATGCTTTAGAGAAAAGAACTAACAGAAAACTAGGTTCACCAGAAAAAGGCGAGGAAGGTATTGTATCTTTAGATATAGATATGGGTGATGATGAAGATAATATGATGATGGCTGATGCACCTGGTATTACTTTTACTACATCAGAAAAAAGTTACTTATTTAAAACTTTAGCTGGACAAGGTGGATCTGATAGATCTTTTACAATGCCACAATTATATGGAATATTAAACAATCCAAATACTCCTACAAATATAGGAGATGCAAAAGCTCTAAAAGCTTTCTTAAAAATGAAAGGTTTTAAAACAGGTGGTAGAGTACAATATGCTATGGGTAGCCCAGAACAAAATGCAATGGCGGCCTCTGAAGTATCAGGAATACCTTTAAATATAAACCCTGCAGGAGCTACAGAATTGGACATGAGAGATACTGGTGGATTTGTTCCTCCAGTTGGTGTAAAAGAAAAGGCAGATGATATTCCAGCAATGTTATCTAATAATGAATTCGTATTTACCGCTGATGCAGTAAGAGCTGCAGGTGGTGGAAGTGTAAACAAAGGAGCTAAAAAGATGTACGATCTTATGAAGTCTCTAGAAGGTAAAGTAGTATAATGGCTGAACAAACAACGATATCAAGACCGGCACCTTATTTAGAAGCTGCAGGTGAAAAATTTATAGACTTAGCATCACAACTAGCCGCTAAACCAGTTGATACAAGTGCATTTGCACCAACGATTGCTGGACAAAATGTTTTAACACAAGCAGCACAACAACAAGCCGCAACTCAAGCGGGCCTTGGTGCTTTAACCTTTGATCCAACAACTGGAGCAGTTACTGGTGCTGGTGCAGGAACAGGTGTTGCAGGCTATCAACCATTTTTACAACAAGCTGCAGCTTACTCTGGACCAACCGCTTATCAACAGTTTATGTCTCCTTATCAACAAGAAGTTATTGATACATCTTTATCAGAGTTTGATAAACAAAGACAAATTGCAAGACAACAATTATTGGGTTCACAAGTTGCACAAGGTGCTTTTGGTCAAGGTAGAGGACAAATTGGTGAAGCAGAATTTGCTGCACAATCTTTACAAGACAGAGCATTATTAGAAGCACAATTAAGACAGCAAGGATTTAGTCAAGCACAACAAGCCGCGGCTCAAGCACAAGCTCAACAGGCAGGTCTTGCTTCATTACAACCTTCATTAGCACAATCACAAATACAACAATTAGGTGCTGCAGGTACAGGAAACTTAGCTTACCAACAAGCAATACTAGATGCGGCAGCTCAAGGAGCTCAAATGTCTGCATACGAACCTAGAGAAAGATTAGGATTCTTAGGTTCAGCAATTGGTGGAATGTTATCTGGTCAGCCTCAAGCTTACTCAACTCAAACAACTGCACCAGCTGCAGGTTCAGTGGGTCCACTAGGTCAAGCTTTATCTACGGGTTTAAGTGTTTATGGTTTAGGTAGTTTATTTGGGAGATAATAATGGCATATAATGTTTTTAAAAGACCTATGTTTAAACGAGGTGGCTCGACTACCGGAACAGGGATCATGTCTCATGTTGAGTCTAAAACAATAGGTGGTGGAGCTATTAGTGGAAATAATATGTCCAATAATAGAACAGGATTTCAAGCGCCTATTCTAACTATTGGTGAAGGTATGGCTAGTGAATTAGCTAGAGGTAAACCTGGATTTACTTCTACACCTTTTGCTCAATATTCAAGTCCAATAGGACCAACTAGAACAGGATTTCAAGCAGCTTTAACTAGATTTCCAAGAGCTCTTCCATTAGGTTTATATGGAGCAGGTGCAGGACTAGGTATAGGCCTTGGTTCTTTAGTTGATTTTTATGCTCAATCTACCAAAACACCAGAACAAATGAGAAGAATTAAAGAAATGAGTGAATTTGGAATAATGGATGAAACAAATTTAGATGTAGGCGATGCTTTATCTTATATAAAAGCAGGTGGTGAAATAGGTGAAGCACCAGGATTCTTTCCAAGAGGTGGTAAAGAGAAATTTTTTAGAGATAGAGGTTTAGATTCAAACACAGGATTACCTATTGAAAAGAAAATAGAAGAAACTATTGTAGAGGAAAAAGAAAAACCAATAGTAGATCAAATAGAAATACCAGAACTAAAAGAAAAACCTACAGAAGAACAACCAAAAACTTTTGAAGATGTTTATGAAACTGAAAAGAAAAGAATAGAAAAGTTAATAGGTGATGATGACAATAAAGGTATGGTTGCAATTGCATTATCAAAAGCAATTGGAACACCTGGAACAATAGCAGATAAAGCTGCAGCTCTTAATGATCAATTATTAGGAATAATGAAAGGTAAAAAAGCAGAGAAAAGAGATATTGCTAAATTAGCTTACACTGCAACTAAAGAAATTGAAAAAGCTAAAATTGCTGCAGGTAAAGAATCTTATAGTGAGAAAATGGCTAACGAAATTAGACAATATCAAACTACACTAAGAGATCCTAAATCTAGTAAAGAAGCTAAAGACTATGCACAAGAACAACTATCTATATTAAAAAGTACAATAGATATTATAAATCCAAAAGCTAGAGAAGGTTTAACATCTACAGATACGGCATTACTAGCTGGATTAGAAAAAGCAGCAGATAAAGTTAAAAGACTTTCAAAAGACCCCACTTCAACAGCTTACAAAAACGCTTTAGATGAATATAATTTAGCTAGAGTAGCTGTTTCTAAAAATCCTAGTTTACTTGATTTTATAGAGTTAGCTGATGCTCAAATAAAAGCAACTCAAGGACTTAAAGATGGTGGGAGAGTAAATAGAGCTATGGGTACTCCTGAATCAGGTGAAACACCAACAGCTCCAGTACAAAAATTATCATTTGCAGAATTAAGAAATAGATTACCAAAAGAAATTACAGATGATGTGATTAGATTAATTTCAAGTAGTGAAGAAGCATTACAGGATTTTGCATACATCAGAACTCAAGGTGATGTAAATAAATTTAATATGAAATATGGGGTGAATGCAGTTCTGCCTGCCCAAGCGTAGGAGGTTAAATGGCTGAAGAAGATAAAGGTATATTCGGTGGTCTTTTTTCCGAACCTCAAGAAGAAATTAAACCAGAAACAGTTGGTGCATTAGATTATATTACTGATATTCCTGTAGGTTTTGTAAAAGGGGTTAGTCAAGCTGTTCAAGGGTTACTTCAAATGGGTGCAATGCCTATTGACTATTTAGCGGATACAAATTTAATTACTGCAATTGATAATATTTTTGAAAAGATAACTCCTGAAACAGATACCTCTGTTGGAGATATTAGTGCTGTCATAGGACAGTTTGCAATACCTGCAGGTGCTATGGTTAAGATAGCGAATGGTATTTTAAAATTAAGTAAAGCAAGTCAAATAGTAAAATTAAATAGTTTACCAACAATAGGTGCTAAAGGAGCTGAGCTTGCAAAAAGAGCAGGTTACTATGGTTCTATTGGTGGTATTACAGACTTTGCAGTATCAACGCCTGGAGATCTTACCACATTATCTGAAACACTTGGTTTTGGTGAAGCTTATAAAGGTGATGAATTAGAAGGCTCTGCAAAAGCTGCAGAATTTTTTAAAGAAAAAATTAGATTTGGTGCTGAAGGTGCTGTGTTAGGTGGTGGTATCACTGCTGCATTACCAGTTGCAGGAACAGTAGGTATGAAATATGGATTGATCCCAGCAGGTAAAGCTACGGCTTATGTAGGTGGTAAAGCATTGAGAGCTATAGACTATACAGTATTTAATCCATTAAGTAAAGTTATTGGTAGCGAAACGGTTGGAGCTGGTGCAAAAACCACAGCAGAATTTTTAGGTAATCAAACAACAGCTTTAAGAAAAAAATTAAATATACCAGATCCAAAAGAATGGAAATTTTATGACTCTAGTCCTAATGCACCTTTACAAGAAAGATTGTTAAAAAGATTAGACAATATTAAAAATGCATTTAAATCAGATGGACCCTTATCAATTAGTCAGGCAGAAGATTTAAGAAAATATGAAAACTTAGTACAAAAAGATGAGAAGACTTTAGTTAAGTTAATGAATGGTATTGATAAACAATTTAAAGAAATAGCTAAAGGTGCTGATATATTAGAACTTCCCAAATACTTACAAACAGCTAAACTAAAATATCCTAAACCAATTACAGCTGTTGACGATGCTATTTATTTAAAAAATAATGATGCACTATATGATTACATACAAGCTCAAAGAGTTGGTCAAAGAATTGATGGTAGAACTGTATATAAAGATTCAGAAGAAGCTTTAAAGTTTTTAGATAAATTACCTAAGAATGTACAGAACAATGCAAAAGAATTAAAAAGAAGAATTAATGATTTAGGATTACAGTATGGAAGATTGTTATCTGAAAATACTGATCAAGCTCTTAAAGATTTAGGTGCAACTATTGTTAGTAATGGTGGTGCATATCTAAAACAGGTGTTTAGTGTGATGAAAAATAAAGCTTATGAATTTGATCCAACTAAAGTAGCAAAAGCTAGAGATTTTTTTATTAAAACAACTATACCTAAAATAGAAAACCAAACTCCAGAAATCATAACTGATTTAATGAAGAGTAAAAATATTACTAGACAAGAAGCAATAGAATTATCAGCAGATAATACTATGGCACAATTAAAAAAATCTTTAATTGAAAGTAATAGAAGTCCTGAGACTTTATTTAAATTAATAGCTGACACATTTAAAATAGATAAAAAAGGTGTGTTATTAGATGTAGCACAAAAAACTATTAAAGAAGGTAAAGATGTTGGTGTGTTTACTTCTGAAGGTAAATTAATAAAAGCTGGTGGTGATCTACCTACTATCATGAAAAGAGTTATGGATGATGAAGGATTAGAAAAAGTTACTGGTGCATTCTTAGAACCATTAAAAGATTACAGAGCTGCTGTAACTGATACTTTTTTACAAACAGCTAAACAAGTACATAAGAAAAACTTTTTCGACAAGTTTGCAGATAATGCATTAGCAAATGGTTATGCATTTAGATCGGTACAAGATGCAATTAATAAAGGTGTGCCTAATGCTAACAATTTAACATCTGTTACTGCAGATTTAGCTCCTGGTAGTAAAACATTTGATTTATTTGAAAGTAAATTATTTAAAGAAGGTATCTCAAGAGATGGTACTAAACAAACTGGATTATACACGACTCCAGAAATAGCAAACGCGGTCAAAGGAACTGAAGAGTATTTAACAAGGATGTATGACATACCTTTATACAGTGCTTTGATGTCAGTTAAAGCTGCAGGTCAAATTGGTAAAACAGTATTCTCACCTATGACACAATTAAGAAACGTATCGACTGCATCATTCTTTGCATTAGCGAGTGGATTAATTGGTGGTAGAGTTAGTTTAACAGATGCATTTAAATTAATGGCTGATGATATTTTTCCAGGTAAATTTGTAAGTGCTGCAGATGTAGCTAAGAAAATGGAAGATAGAATAGCTAGAGGTGTTGTAGATCAAAACATTGAGGTTAATGAAATTAAAACAGTTTTAGAAAAAGCTAAGAACGGTAAATTTACTTTATCTGCTTTAATGGAATCACCTATTGTTAAAAAAGCTTTTGATTTGTATCAAGGTGGTGATAACGTTTGGAAAATATATGCTGATGATTTTTATCAAGATGCATTAACAACAGCATTTAAACACACTACTAAAAAAGATATACAAGGTGATGCTGTTATTAGAGATAATATTATCGATTGGTATAGAACCGTTGGTAAACAAGATGATGTTGTAGCAGATTTAGTTAAAGCCAATGATGAAATAGCTAAAATAGATGATGCATTAAAAACTGCAGATAATGCAAACAAACAATCTTTATTAAATCAAAAAGAAAATTTAGTACAAAACTTTAAAGATATAAAAGATATATCAGCTTATCTAGTAACCAATACTATACCTACATATAGTAAAGTACCTGCTATTATTAAAAATATTAGAAACTTACCTCTTGGTAATTTCGTAGCGTTTCCGGCTGAAATTTTAAGAACAAGTGCACATTTAATTGAAATAGGTGCAAGAGAATTAACTAGTAATAATCCATATATTAGACAAATGGGAGCTAGAAGATTAGTTGGTGCAGCTTCAGTATTTGGTGGAACAGGTACAATTATTGCAGAAGCAGCAGAAAAAATTACAGGTGTATCACCAGAAAAAATGGAAGCATTTCAAAGATCAGTTGCACCGGATTATCAAAAGAACTCTACACTAATTCCTTTAACAGAATCTGATGAGAATGGTAACTTTAAATATTTTAACTTTTCTTACACTAATCCATATGACTCAATGGTTAGACCTATTAATGCAGTATTGAATGCATACGGTAATGGTACATTAACAAATCAAAGTGCAAGTAGAATTGTCTACAATGCTTTAATCTATGATACATTAAATGACACACCTGGAGCAATTACAGAATTCATAGCTCCATTTATTTCAGAATCAATTGGTGCTGGAGCTGTGGCAGACTTAACTGTTAGAGGTGGTAAAACAAAAGATGGTAGAACTATTTACTACCCACAAGATTCAGCTATGGAAGTAATAGATGCTTCACTAGGACATTTATTATCTCAATTAGAACCAGGTGCATCAAGAAGTTCAAGAAGAGTTTGGAAAGGTGTGACTCAAGACTTTACTGATTTTGGAACAACTTACGATGGTGCAACAGAAATGATTGCATTAATGTCTGGTCTTCGTATTGAACAATCAAAACCTATGGACAGTTTACCTTTTATAGTAACTTCATATTCAAAAGATTTAGAAAATATTCAGAAAAAATTCTCAGCAAATATTTACATTCCTAATTTAGATTTAAATGGAAGAATTGGATACATGACAGAATACTTGGTAGATAACTACGATACTCAAAGTAGAATGTATAGAGTTATTCAAGATATGCAAACAATGGGTGCTGACATTGGTGAAATAGAAGAAAAATTAGATATTAGATTAAAAAACAAGAGTAGATTAAATGCATTATTAAATGGAGAATTTATAGCCCCTAATATAAGTGAATCAAGAGTTGAAGGTCTAATTGAACAATTGTATGAAGAAAACCCTATAAAAGCATCTGAAATAGAAGATCAATTTGATACAGCAATTGATTTGTTTGAAGATATTAGATCTGATTTAGAAGCAATTGAATTAGGTGAAGGACCTGAAACTGTTAGAGAATTTATTAATTTTACATTAAATCCACCACCAGGACCAACACAGTCAGTTGATGTAGCTCTTAATTTACCACCACTTTCAGGAGCTAATCTAGGACCTGGAAATATTGTTGGAACTCCAGTTAATACTAGTTTATTATCTCAACAACCTTTAGGACAAAGATTTAATCTAACAACACAATTAAGTCCTAAAGAAAAAGAGGAATTTTTATTTGGTTAATTATGATTGACAAAGAAGCATATAGAAAAAATTTTCAAGGTGGTGGCGCTGATATGGGTGCTCCAGATAAAGCACAAGACAGAGCTGATAAAGGTTATGGAAATACGAGTGGACCACAAGATAAAGGTAGTCCAGAACAAAATAGAAATCAAAGAGACATAGTTGCAAATCAAGGACCTGACTATGAAAAAATAGATTATGTAGGTGACACTATATTTGGTCCTACACAAAAATACTCAGGTGATGGTTTCTTTTCTGGATATAGAAATTTAGATGCACAAGGTCAACCTTTAATGGGACTGGCTTATGTTGGTGATAGACTACAAAGTATGCTTACTCCAAGTAATATAATGGGTGGTATATTAGGATTAATTAATCCATTAGCTGGATTAGCTTTTAGAGGGGCAAATTATTTAAGACAAGAAATTCCTGAAACATTTAATCAATTTAAAAGCTCTAATACATTAGAAGAATTTAGAGATAAAGTTAGAGGCTATGGTAGAACTATGCCGGTAGTATCACCTACACCAATGTATGGTGGTATTGAAAGTTTAGGTGTTTCTCCAATTCAAGGTGTCATGCAGGTAGCTGATTTAACTGAAAAACAGAAAAAATTGTTAGATCAAAGAAGAGGTATGTATCCTGATATTTTAGGAGATCAAGAAATGTTAGATAATATTTCATCAGAAAATGATCCAAATAGTCCAGCAACCATAGATGATATACGAAGGTATTACGGGATAGTATAATGGCAAAACGTAAACCTGAAACATTGGATGGAATAATACAAGACTTATATGGTCATGTAACAGGTTTACAAAAAGACATTATAATAATCCGGGACAATCATCTCAAGCATATGCATGATGATATTGACAAACTCGATAAGAAAGTAGATAAGATCGAAACTAAAACAGATCAATTATTATATTGGATAATTGGTGGAGCTTTTACAACTATATTAGCTTTAACAGGTCTGTTTAATTTATTCTTAAAATAAGAAAGGTTTATATATGGAAAATAGTTTGTTGGTACATAAACACCTTATTGTTAGAGCAGAAATAAATAATCCACCAGTAGAAGAAAATTATTTAAAGAGCTGGTTAAATAATTTTATCATGGATATAAATATGAAAATATTTATGGGTCCATATGTAAAGTATTGTACTATGCCAGGTAACAGAGGTATTACCGCTGTTGCAATTATTGAAACCTCACATATTGCAATGCATATATGGGATGAAGTTAAACCTGCATTAATGCAGTTTGATGTATATTCTTGTGGTGAATTTGATCCAGAAAAAATATGTAAGAAAATACAGGAAGATTTTAAAACCAGTAAAATAGAATATAAGTTCTTGAATCGCGAAACAGGACTTGTAGATTTAAAATAAATAATTATATTAACCTTAGGTCGCTTTAGGAGGGCCTATACAATAACTGTCTAACAAGGAGGTTAATATGACAAATATAAGTACATTCCTAAATAACGCAATCGGTTTTGAAGACATGTTTGATAGATTTGACTATCTTACATCAATCAATTCTGGTTTTCCACACTACAATATAAGAAAGGCTTCCGAAGGTAAGTATATTATCGAACTTGCTTTAGCAGGATATAAAAAAGATGAAGTATCTGTTGAAGTAAAAGATGGTGTACTAATCATAGAAGGTAAATCAAAAGAAGATCTTTCTAATTATGTTCATCAAGGTATTGCTAAAAGATCTTTTAAAAGACAATTTCAATTAGCAGATTATGTTGAATGTAAAGGTGGTAAACTACAAGATGGTATGCTCAATGTTGAGTTAGAGTATAATCCACCAGAATCTAAAAAACCTAAAAAAATATCGATTGATTAAATCCAATCTTTAAGTTCATCGCCAGTTATTTTACTGGCGATGTTCATTTTATTTTTCAAAGCTTTTACAATTTTTTCATCAACAGTATCTTCTGCAATAATATCTATGTAAGTCATTTTTCTAGTTTGACCTGCACGATTTATTCTAGCCTCTGATTGTATTCTTTTTTCATAATCATAACCGTTAGCATAATAAATCATTGTGTTAGCACCTGTTAAGGTAATACCATAACCACCCGTTTGTGGTGTACCAATAATAAATCTAACAGGACTATTTGGATCTTGAATTTCTTTAATGGCTTTTTGTCTATCTTCATTTGAAGTATCACCATAATAAGTTACATAAGAATCTGCACCAAAGTTTTTTTCTACTGCATTGATAATAGCAGAAATGTCATGTCTATAGTGGGCCCATATAACTGCTTTGTTTTCTATTTCAGAAAGTATATCTACTAATGCATCTAGTCTTTCATTTTTAATTTCTTTAATAGTACCATCATCAGAAGTAAAATGACCACAAGTAATTTGATGGAGTCTCATTAACTGAACCATTGCAGATTGAGTTGTCATTTGTTTTCCATCTAACTCAGCCAATGCTAATATCTTCATTTGCTGATATAATTTCTTTTGTTCAGGACTTAATTGAATTACTCGTTTGGTGTAAACATAGTCAGGTAAATCTAAACAATCTTCTTTTAAACAACGATATGAAAATGGTTCTAACTTTTGGGATAACTCTCCAAGATTTCTGTAACCTACAACTACCTGTACGGATCTACCACCAAAATTAGCTGATCTCATTATTGCATATCTAGTTCTAAATGCATAATAAGAACCATAGTCTAATAAGTATTCATCTAAAAATTCACATTGTTTATATAAATCTAATGGTGATTTAGTTACAGGTGATCCAGTTAATATTCGTCTATATTTAGCATACTTACCAAGTGCTACAATATTTTTAGTTCTTTTAGCCTCAGGATTTTTAATAGTAGTAGATTCATCAATCGCCATTAATGTGTTATGGCAACTCATAAATTTAGCTGCGAAATCTAATCCTTTTTTAGTAGAGAATGCTTCAACATTCATAACTAGAATATGAAGTTTTTCACTAGACTTAAATAATTTATTAAGTTCAGTTTGTTGTTTTTGATTAATCATGGCTTTCCATAACACTACATCTTTTTCAATATGGTCTGCCATGTGTACAGGTATTTCTGTATCATACCAGTTTTGGTAAACACCTTTAGGTGCTATAATTAATGCACCATTAATTTTACCTTTGTCATACAACATAGAAATGTTATCGATAAGAACTTTAGATTTACCAGTTCCCATTTCCATAAAGTATGCAAATACTTCTTTATTCCAAGATTTTTCTAACGCAGTTATTTGATGCGCATACGGTTTAGTTTTAAATTTATAATTTATCATAATTTATTTATTGTCTTTCTATTGACAATCTATATAATAAAAGCTATTTACTTGTCAACCTCGAAAGTAAAAATAATTATGAGTGAATCTACAGTTTATATTATTCAAGAATTACCTGGGACTAGATCTGGTAATCCTAAATTTAATATTATGGGTGCGCAAAAATATGGCAAGCTTGTCACATTGTTGCCTGAATTTAGCCAAATTATTCTGTCACCTGGTCCTTTAATTTTTAAGTTAAGAAAACTTTTAAAAAATTATACTGATAAAGATTACTTGTTATTAACAGGTGATCCAGCTATAATAGGTGTAGCGTGTTCTATTGCCGCAGATATTACTGGAGGTAAATATAACCTCTTGAAATGGGATCGACAAGAACATACATACTACCCAGTAGAAATAAATTTATACGAAAAAGGAAACATAGATGACGGATAAAGAACGATGGGAGATACAGAACAGACTGTATCGTATGAAAGCAAGAAAGTTAGAATTAGAAAATTATATAAAAGTAACTAAGAAAGATATACAATTCATAAAAAATTTTAATTTGTTTGAAAGAGACAAAGACATTAAATTTTTAAGTTATATTTTAGGAGTTGTATTTATTTTTATTTTACATCTTGACAAAGTTTTTGATTTTTACTATATAAAATACAGAGCTTTTAAAATAATTAAAAGCACTAAGAAAGAAATAATAACTTTAACTAAGGAGATACAATACTATGAGTATAAACTTTGAGGCAGATCAAACTGAATCAATAACTCAAACTAATGATGCTAAAACTTTAGCTGATCAGATAATTAAGTTAAGAGATTTAGAAGATAAAATAAAAGTTGCTGAAGATAATTTAAAAAATTTAAAGCAACAAGCTGATGCTCTTTCAGGTGAAGTCATTCCTACAATGATGACTGAAATGAATATTAGTACAATGAAATTAGCAGACGGATCAGCAGTAGAAGTAAAACCCGTCTACGGTGCTTCCATTTCTATAGCAAAGAAAGAAGAAGCATATCAATGGCTTCGTGATAACGGCCTGGGTGATCTTATTAAAAATGAGGTTACTGTTTCCTTTGGTCGTAACGAGGATAACAAGGCAATTGCTTATGCAAACCTTGCACAAGGTCAAGGATTTCAACCTACCCAGAAATTAAAGGTTGAACCTATGACACTTAAAGCCCTAGTCAGAGAGCGTCTCGAATCTGGGCAAGAGATGCCCTCTGAACTATTTAATGTGTTTGCAGGAAACAAAACCAAAATAACCCGTGCATAAAGGAGTAATAAATATGCCACAAGAACAACTAAACAAGAAACAAGAACCAAACACAGCTATAACTGAAAAAGTTGCTGCTGGTGCATTATCTGTCAATATGTTTGAAGCTGATGCAAACCAAGGAGTAGGTAATCTAACTCAAGAAGATTTAGCATTACCCTTCTTAAAAATACTCGGACAATTGTCTCCAGAAGTAAATAAAAGAGATGGTAAATATGTTCAAGGTGCAGAACCTGGAATGATTTACAACTCTGTTACAGGAGAATTGTTTGATGGTGTTGAAGGAGTAGAAGTCATTCCTTGTCATTACAAATTAGAATATATTGAATGGCAAGATAGAGGCGAAGGCTCTGGAGCTCCAGTCGCTATACATCCATCTTCTAGTGATATTATGTCTAAAACAACTAGAGATGCTTCGTATAAAGATAGATTACCAAATGGTAATTATATCGAAAAGACTGCTTCTCATTTTGTAATAGTCAATTCTAAATCACCATCTACTGCTTTGATTGCCATGAAATCAACACAGTTAAAGATTAGTAGAAAGTGGAATAGTATGATGGCTAGTGTGAAAATGAAAGGTAAGAACGGTATGTTTACACCGGCTTCTTTCAGTCATACTTACAAACTAAGAACTACTCAAATGTCTAATGACAAAGGAACTTGGTTTGGTTGGGAAGTTAGTAAGATTGGTCCAGTGCAGGATGCTGCATTATATCAACAAGCTAAAAACTTCTCTGAAAATATTTCAAAAGGTGATGTGAAAGTTAAACATGGCGAATCTAATGGATCCGCTCAAAAAGAAGAATCTAACTTTTAATTACTTTATGTGTGGGCGAGCAATCGCCCACACAAACTAGAGACAGTTTATGAATAAAGAAAAAAGATTTATTGAAGCATTTGCAGGATTACAAAGAAACTTTGGTGTAGCTAATTTAAAAAATTTATCCATAGACCCAAGTACGGGTAAAGCTAGACCTATTTATGGTTGGGCACATAGAGAAATTAAAGATCAAGATTATTTAGATCATTTAAATGGTAGACAATCAATTGGTATTCAACCATGTGATGATAAAGGTATGGCACAATTTGGTGCTATAGATATTGATGATAAACAACACAGTTATTCTAATTTTCCATATAAAAAATATTTAGATATTATTGCAGAACATAAATTACCAATTGTTCCAGTTAAATCTAAAAGTGGTGGACTTCATTTATATTTATTTGTTAAAGAAAAAATAAGAGCAGTTACTATTAGAAATTTTTTAGAAGGATTACTGCTTACATTAAAACTTCCAACTAATATTGAAATATATCCAAAACAAACTGAGTTAGGTAAAGATGCAGAAGGTAATTGGAATATGGGTCAATATATTAATTTACCTTATTATAATAAAACAGAAAGAGTTGCATTTAATTTAGATGGTACAACATTTACCTTTGATCAATTTATAGAAGTTGTAGAAGCTAATACTTACACTGCAGATGAGTTAGAAGAGTTTACATTAGAACACACCAGGTCTTTATTAAATGGTGGTGGAGAAGAGTTTAATGATGGCCCACCTTGTCTTGCAATACTAACTAAAAATAAATTAAGAGATGGTAGAGATAGATTTTTATATAACTACATGGTGTTTGCTAAAAAGAAATATCCAGATGACTGGGAAAAAATGGTTATTGCAGCACCAGGAAAATATTTTGAACCCGGAGCAAATGGTGTAATTGATTGGACAGAAACTAAAACAAAACAAAAATTAAAATCTTGGGCGAGAGAAACTAAAGGACATACTTGTAATGAGGATCCAATACAACCAGTATGTATGAAAGCAGAATGTAGAAAAAGAACTTACGGGTATTTATCAGATAAAAAAAGAGTCTTTCCAGCATTATCAGGATTACAAAAAATAACTTATGCTGAACCACAATATACATTCAATGTAACATTAGCTGATGGACAAACTACAAAAGAAGTTAGAGCAAAAAATATAAAACAAATAATTGAATTAGATAATATTAGAGCAATCATTGGTGCAGCAGCTGATACAATACCACCAAAAATAAAACAAAATGAATTTCAAGATATATTAGATAATTTATTTCCACCTAAACTAACAACACCTCCACCAAAAGGTACTACTCCAGATGAATTATTAGAAGAGTATTTGTCTACATATTTACATGGACCAAAAGCAAAAACACATGCATCATTTAAAACTGGTGCAGTATTGATTGAAGATAATAATGCATACTTTGTGTATTCAAGTTTTTTTAATAGTTTAAAAAATAAAGAATGGAAAGAGAATAGAGGATTAACTGCAGAAAGAATGAAAAGATTATTTCAAGCAGAAACTGGTATAGGTAAAAGATTTCCAAAAGTATCAGGACAAACAGATTCTAATCCACCAGTTGATGTCATAAAAGTATCATTGGATAAATTTCCTGAACTTTTATCAGATGAAAAGAAACCTACTGAAAAAGTAATTGAGAACAAAAGAGAAAGTAATTTTTAATGATTAAAAAAATATTTGGTCCTCCAGGTACAGGTAAGACAACTACATTATTAAATTATGTAGATAAGTATATTAAAGAAGGAACCGATTTAAATAGAATAGGATACTTTGCTTTTACTAGGAAAGCAGCTAATGAAGCTAGAGATAGAATGTTAGAAAGAAATCCTCAATTAGATAAAAAGGATTTAAGATATTTTCAAACCTTACATTCATTTGCTTTTCATACATTAGGTATGAGTGAAGAAAATGTAATGCAACCAGTTCATTATGAACAGATAGGTAAAGAATTAAATTTAAGAGTTACAGATGCCGGTGATGAATCTGGTTATTTAAATTTTAATAGTGAATATTTTAAATTGATTAATAAGGCTAGAGTAAAAAATATATCCGTAGAAGATGAATTCAATACAAATGAATGGAGCGAAGATGTTGATTATGAAACTTTAGGTCATATTTATTTAAATTATAATTATTTTAAAGGTGAAACTTTATATGACTTTAATGATATGATTACAAAATTTGTAGATGAGAAAGAAAAATGTAAAGAGTTTGATGTCATATTTATAGATGAAGCTCAAGATTTATCTCCAATACAGTGGAAAATGTTTGATGTATTAAAAGAAAAATCAAAAGATATTTATTTAGCTGGAGATGATGACCAGGCTATCTTCGCTTGGGCTGGAGCGGATGTTAATAGATTTTTAAATGAACCAGCTGAAGAAGAGATATTAAGTTACTCAAATCGTATACCACCAGCAGTACAAGATTTAACGGATGTTATATTAGAAAGAATAACTACTAGAAAACAAAAAGATTATGAACCTAAAAAAGGTATTGAAGGATCTGTACAACACATTTATAATATGGACCATTTAGATTTAACTAAAGGTGAATGGCTAATATTAACTAGAACTACATATCGTTCAGATGAAATTTCAAAACAATTAAGACAAAATAATTTATATTTCAAAAATAGATTTGGTAAAAGTTTTAACACTAGATTATACAAATCAGTATTAAACTTTAGTCAATTATGTAAAGGTGCTGCGCTATCTACAGCAGATGCAAAAGAATTAACAGAATACTTATCTCGTTCTCCAAATTTTTCAGATAAACAGGCATTATATAAATTATCGGATTTTAATTATCAATCGGAAGACCTCTGGTACAATGTATTTACAAAAGCAGATCAAGAGGATTGTTTATATATTAGAACAATGTTGTCTAATGGAGAAAAACTATCACAAGAACCTAGAATAGAAGTATCAACAATACATGCTGCAAAAGGTGGTGAATGTGAAAATGTAATTGTTGTTTTAGATAATGCTAAAAAGATAAGAGATTCAATAGAAAATAATATTACAAAATCAGATGAAGAGCATAGAGTCTGGTATGTAGGTGTGACTCGTACAAAAGAAAATTTATACTTATTGAAACCAAAGAAGGAGCGTTATGGCTATTCTTTGTAACTTTCAACCGATCGGGATAGAAGAAAGTCTCAGTGGAGAGTGGCAGCTTCACGTCTTAACAGGCGACGTTGGTTCGGGTTCTTCGACTCCCAGAATTTTTATCATACCCGTTAAACCAATTACTGCCACATTAACTTAAAGGAGAAATATGACACACAAAGATGACATGGAAAAATTATTTCCACAAGATAGACAGATAGGCGGGAATCACTATAAGTCTTTTCACATTCAACCCTATGAATTCATTTCTAAGAACGACTTGAGTTTTTTTCAAGGAAATGTTATTAAATATGTTTGTCGTTATATGAATAAAAACGGCATAGAAGATTTAAAGAAAGTAATTCATTATTGTGAATTAGAAATTAAAAAGATAGAGGATACAAATGGCAAAAGAAAAAGGTAGACAATGGGATGGTCGATCAAGGCCTTCTAGTGATTTGTATAAAAAACGTTGGGAAGAAATATTTAAAAAGAAAAAGGAAGAAAAACCAAAAGAAGAAAAAAAGGATAAATAATGAAGATACCTATGTTTACAGCACAAACCGAATGGATTGAACCTGAAGAATTTCCTGACTTAAGATCCTATGATGAGATTGCAATTGACTTAGAGACAAGAGATCCTGATTTAAAAACAAAAGGATCTGGATCTGTTATTGGTAATGGTGAAGTTGTAGGTATAGCTGTAGCTGTTGCAGGTAGAAAATTTTATTTTCCCATTGCTCACGGATCAGGGAGCAACATGGATCGAAAAAAAGTATTAACATGGTTTGCAGATACTATGGCTTGTCCAGCTATAAAAATATTTCACAATGCAATGTATGACGTATGTTGGATTAGAAATTTAGGTATAAAAATCAATGGTTTAATAGTAGATACTATGATTGCAGCAAGTTTGATTGATGAAAATAAATTTGCGTATAGTTTGAATGCATTGTCATGGGAATATTTAGGTCATGGTAAAAATGAAGCAGCATTAAATGAAGAAGCAAAGTCTAGAGGATTAGATCCAAAGGCGGATATGTGGAAGTTACCACCGATGTATGTAGGTGCTTATGCAGAAAAAGATGCTGAGCTAACTTTAGAGTTATGGCAAAAATTTAAATCAGAAATTCTTTTACAAGATATAGAATCTATATTTAATTTAGAAACAGATTTATTTCCATGTTTAGTTGATATGAGATTTAAAGGTGTAAGAGTTGATGCAGATAGAGCTGCACAACTGAAAATTCAATTACAAACACAAGAAGAAGCTTTGTTGTTAGATGTAAAAAAAGAAACCGGTATTGAACCACAAATCTGGGCAGCAAGAAGTATTGCAAAAGTATTTGATAAACTTGGTTTAGAATATTCTGTAACAGAAAAATCACAAGCGCCTTCTTTTACTAAAAATTTTTTACAAGAACATAGTCATCCTCTGGTACAAAAAATTGCACAAGCAAGAGAGATTAATAAAGCTCACACAACTTTTATAGATACAATTATTAGATATGAACATAAAGGTAGAATTCATGCTGACATCAATCAAATTAGATCTGATCAAGGTGGTACTGTTACAGGAAGATTTAGTTATTCTAATCCTAATTTACAGCAGCTTCCAGCAAGGAACAAGGACCTAGGACCAATGATAAGATCTTTATTCTTACCAGAACAAAATCATACGTGGGGTTGTTTTGATTACTCGCAACAAGAACCAAGATTAGTTGTACACTATGCTGCATTAGAAAAATTTCCATCTGTCTATGATGTTGTTGATGAATACATTGATAATATGGATACTGACTTTCATAAAACAGTTGCTGATATGGCAGAAATACCTAGAAGTCAAGCTAAAACAATTAACTTAGGGTTGTTTTATGGTATGGGTAAAACTAAACTACAAGCAGAGTTAGGTGTTACTAAAGAAAAAGCAGACGAACTATTTAATATCTATCATAATAGAGTTCCTTTTGTTAAACAATTGATGAACTCAGTATCTAATAGAGCACAGAGTCATGGTCAGATAAGAACTTTACTTGGAAGATTATGTAGGTTTCATCTTTGGGAACCGAATATGTTTGGTATGCATAAAGCGTTGCCTCAAGAAGAAGCACTCAAGGAACACGGACCAGGGATTAAAAGAGCTTATACATACAAAGCTTTAAATAAATTAATTCAAGGTAGTGCAGCAGATATGACTAAAAAAGCTATGGTTGATTTATATAAAGAAGGTATTGTAGCTCATATACAAATTCATGATGAGTTAGATTTATCTGTAGAGTCTCAAGAACACGCTGATAAAATTATTGAGATTATGGAAAATGCTGTTAAACTAGAAGTCCCAAATAAAGTTGATTATGAATCAGGTGAAAATTGGGGTAAAATAAATTAATGGCAATATTAAACGCAGACATACCACCTATTTATTGCCAAGTAAGGAAGGAGTATCTTTATGATTTTAAAGAACATCATGGAGAAAGTGAAGAATGTGTTGTCTTCGGACTCACATCTATGGCAGGAGCTGCAACATTATTTAATATTATGTTGCCAAACGGCGCGATCTTTTTTAGATTGCCTATCTCCGCGTTTTTCCAAAAATCGTATGACAGAACCGAAGTGCCCGATATGCCGGTTGACACGCTTCAATTGTGGAATAGTTTTAGTTACTATCCTAGTGTTCATCATTTTGGTTATTTAATATCACAACGTTGTAAATATTTTGGAAAAGATAAAAAAGAATATTATGGAGAATATTTATTTACCATTGATTGGTGTCATCCAGAAAGTAATATTTTGGATACAGAACACAGTGAAATTCCTCATGAACATAAGTGTGGACATGTACTGGCTCTTGATAACGGTAATTTTGCAATTCAGCCTAATAATCGCATTCTGTGGAATATTAGTAATTTCACTACTCAGTCAACCGTACCTGATTATAAAGTTCAAACTACAGAATGGAATGTCGAAAATAAAGGTTGGGTTACAGAAGATTCTGATAAAATGTTCTACCAAATAGAAGATAAATAACATATAATACTTGGCTATGAAAATAGAGGTAGCCAGGAATGAACTATATGTTTACAGCCATATTAATAATATTAATGTGTTTAATGGCCCTATTTTTAGAACCTGGTTATAAAACCAAAGGAGGACAAATGAATTTTAAATGGGATTTAAAAAAACAAATTGATGAGAAAAGAAAATCTCAATCTGCTACTGCTCAACTTCGTAAAAGAAGTATGGATTCTATTGCTAGACCAAAAGCAGAAAAAAATATTACATCTAAAGATCCAAGGCTACAAGGCATATAATGTTTGACAGATTTATGTATAAATTTTTAGGTGGAATTGATAATTTGTTTTTAAAAATAGAAAATTTATTTACAAAAAAGAGGAGAAAAAATGAAAAAATGTAATCAATGTAAAAAAGATTTCGAACCAAAAGATGAATTGGATTTATTCTGTAGTCAAGATTGTAAAGAAGAGGCGTTAGCAGAACTAGATTCAGGTTCTGATGAGTGCCTATCATGTCAATAAAAATAAATGAAAACACAAGTATCGGTCTTCCGTTACGGAATTTAATTGGTTTGATCGCAGCCATAATTGTAGGCGCATGGTTTGCATTTGGTGTGATCGAAAGACTTAATAGATTAGAAACTAAAAATCAACTCTTTGAAAAAGATTTACTAGAAGCTAGTAAGCAAACTCCAATTGACCAGGAACAATTCATGCTTCTCGAACATATAGCAGAAGGACTAGAAAAATTAACTGAACGTGTTGATGGTATGATGAACAATAGAGTTAATATTGAAAGATTACAAACAGATGTAGAACGATTAAGAATTGATACAGAAAAATTAAAAGATAGCGTTAGAGCTAATATTGGAAAATTAAATGGGGATCATTAATGATTGGTATTGTTTTTGCGTTGTGTTTGTTTATTAATGGAGAGTTGATTGAACATCGAATACAAGATAGTCTATCTACTTGTTTAAAGATGAAAAGAGAAGCAACACGTAATATGGATATGACTAATAAACAATTTATGTGTGGTGAAGTCGAAGCCGAGCTTGAAAAAAATGTTGATGGTAGTATAAGCATAGGTAAAATTATTAAAGCAAAATGAACCTTTCCCGAAATTTTACTCTGCAAGAGTTAATCAAATCGGATACCGCTATCCGTAAAGGCATTGATAATAATCCTAATGCGGATCAAATAGAAAAATTAAAATTAATTTGTGAAAGAGTACTTCAGCCAGTACGCGATCAATTCGGTAGAGTGAAGGTGACCTCAGGCTACAGGTCTCCAGAACTATGTTTAGCAATAGGCAGCTCATTAGAATCACAACATACAAAAGCTGAAGCAGTTGATTTTGAAGTAAATGGAGTAGACAATGCTGAAGTAGCAGATTGGGTTTATAGAAACTGTGAGACAGATCAATTAATTTTGGAGTTCTATACTCCTGGTGAGCCAAACTCTGGATGGATCCATGCGAGTTATGTAGAGTTTAACCCAAGAAGACAATATATGCGAGCATATAGAGAAGATAAGAAAGTAAAATATAAACCTATAATAGGAAAGGCAGTAGATTTAGTATGAAGTCAATAAAATTTTTTAATAAAATAGATACAGTACATGGGTTTTGTGAAGAGTGTGAAGAAGAATCTATTTTAGTTGCAATTGTTTCAGATTATTATAGGTGTACTAATTGTGGACATGATACAAAACAACACATCAATGGTAGAATAAGATACTTACAACTTGATGAAAATGATAAACAATGGATTAAAGATAATATAAATAAAAATGGCTAAACAAAAATTTACACACTTTGTCCCAAGACCAAAACCTAAAAAACGGCCAGGCGTTCACAAAAAATCAAGAAATAAAAAAGAAAAATTACAACAAAAAAATACTAGATATAAAGGTCAAGGTCGTTAAATACTAGAACCGGTTTTTTCGCAAGTAAATTTAGGATATAATCCATATTCATTAATCATTTCTTCCTTAATATTCCAGCCATATAAAATATCAAAAGACTCACCTAGTCCATATTTTACACATTCAGCATGAGTATCGTACATTTTAGGGTAGATATAAGGCTCCTCCATAGGAGTAATACAAGTACTATCCAAGGTTGAACAAATTGCTATAATTAATAAATATTTCATATTGACATCTTGAGTAAATTACCATAACATCCCAGAAGAAATGTTATTATTAATGAAAGGTTTATACTAATGACTGATATAAGTAAATACAAAAATGTTTCTTTACCAAAAGAGACTTACAATAAAATTGATTCAATTCGAAAAGTTATTGTACCTGAGATGGTAGTAAGCCGTTCTCAGACAATTACCTTACTAGTTAATGAAAAAGCAAAATCATTAAATGGTAAATTAACATCAACCCTAAGAAAGAAAAAGCGAGGTAAATAATGGCTAAAAGTCCAACTGAAGTAACTTTTTTCAGAGCCGATCCTGTTTATAAATCTATGTTTGAGGAAGAAAAAAAACCTGAAACTAAATTATGGCAAGCAGTATTAGGTCAAGTATTAAATGATGCATTTGGTCCTGATAGATGGAACATAGCTCCAAAAGATAGAGCAGAAGCTTTAGAATTTTTGAAAGATTTTGAAAGTGAAACCTTTATTGAGTTATGTGAAAATGCAGGATTTAATCCTGAATATATAAAACGAAAAGTTAGAAAAAAGTTTGCAGAACAATTTGTTTCTGCTATAAATAACATAAGTATGAAAGTGAGGAATATAAATGAACAATAAAAAACTAAAACTTACTCCAAGTAAGAAAAAAGAATTAAGAAATTATTTTTTTAAATCTGATAACATTGATTTCGGTGAATTAACCCCGGCTCAAGTGGCTGTTAAAGCTGTTATGTTTATTGAAGGATTGTTAGATGCAGAAAATCAAAACACATTCTTTATAGAACAAATAACTGGTATTAAATTAACACCACCAGCTGATATTACACCAGAAACATTGTTTGGCAAAACTTACGATAAACTTTAATGAGTGGTAAGATGATTTGCCCAGAATGTAATGGGAACGGTTATATTGGTTCTGCAAAAGAACCAGACCTTGTTAGAAATTGTAATAAGTGTGACAATCAAGGTGAGATAGAAATTACTGAGGAGTCTATCAATGCTTTATTGGATAAAGTTGAATCTGCGAGGATGCAATGAATATTCAAGTCAAAAGAGACATACTCACTGTAACTCATCTTAGAAAGTTAGAAGAAGAAATAGATATGTTACGTAAACAAAAAATATATCTTCAATCTAAACTAAGGGAAAAGAATGACAAAAAAGAAACCGAAGAAAACAAAAAATAAAACCTGGATAGTGGAAGGCTATTACTATGATGGTAAGAATGCCTACACTTATCTCAGGGATCCTAAAACATTTAAAGAAAAACGAATAAAAGGAATAGCATGACTCCAAAACAACGACGACTAAAAAATTTTCAAAAATCAAGGACAATAGTGAAAATAAAAAGAATAGTATTTGGTATAATTTTTATATCAGCAGCTATTTTTTCATTAGCAATATTATTAAGGAGTTTAAATGATTAGAGGAGATAGTACAGAATATGAATTATTGGATAAATGGACTAAAGGATTTGATTGCATGGGTTATAAAACTTGTGAAATTGGAGTTCGTGAAGGATTGGGATCAAAGATTATTATGGATAACGTTGTTAACAACTACCTCCATGTTGGCGTTGATCCTTATGGTAATTTAGAATACCAACATTACGATGACACAGGTGCCTATACCTGTGATTATACAGATGAAATGCGAGATACTATGTTGAGTGATTTTAAACCCTATATTAATCAAGGTAAATTTACTTTGTGTAATATGACTGACACACAATTTATGAATGACACTGAACATAGACATTCTAAATTTGCATTTGTACATCTTGATGGGCCTCACATGACTAAGGATGTAATCACTGAAGCGGTGTGGTTTGCAAATAGATCTGTTAAAGGAACACGTTTTGTATTTGATGATTATAAAAAATATAACATGACCCATTTAATGAATATGTTAGATTTTTTTAATTTTGTGCTTATTGAACCCGGGAAAAATAAAATATGTTTCGAAAAAAAATAAAGGAGAAAATATATGAGCGTAATCCATCTACTGGTGTTATTCGTTGGAGATATACAGATGAGTCACATGATAAATTTGGTTGGCCAAACTATGGGAGGATATTAAAAAATGATAAAAGTAAAAGAAAATGAATATCCATTGTACTATGATTGCATAGTAACCGATCAAATAGATTCAAAAGGTATAGCAGAACTTTTTGAAGATAAAGGATTTAAAAATTATTGGAATAAAAGAAAGAAAGAACAAGAAAAAATATATGCCAAAGATTAAACACATTGTAATTAATGATTACAAAAAATATTGGATTACTGATACTGCACAAGGTCATTTAATTAAAATCTGTCATGGTGATAAAGATCAAGTTACTGAAATTGATTTAAGGTGGAGTAATAGAAAAAGAGATAGAAGTAACAGAGTCATTAATGAGCGATAAGTCTTTACCTCAATCTACTCAATGGCGAGCAGATAATAAACAAAAATTTTCTGACCATTATGTTGCTTATTGGACTAATGAAATTAATTTTGTTAGAGAAATAATTGGTATTCGATACCGACCTAGTCAAAATAAATGGAAAGTTAGTATGACTAGAGATGAGATATATGCAGAACTTATTTTACATATACAAAAGATGAAGGATAAATTTCCTGATTCAGATGGGAGACTCTGTCGTATCTGTTACAACCCTTGGACTTATCAAAGATCCAACCCTACTATGGATCAAATAGGCACTGGAACAAGTGGATCAACAGCGCCTCGTAAAAATTTTGAAAGAAATTTTTCAATGGATCGTTTTGATACAGCTAGAGGATATGAAAAAGGTAATATTATTTTCTGTTGTCGTAAATGTAATCAAGCTAAAAATTCATCAGAAAAATGGATGTGGTTACGTTTATTAGAAATAGATAAGGAGTTAAATGAATCTTAAACAAACTAAATGTAGTAAAGGATCTTTTATTCATTTAGAGAATGATAAATATATTCCAGAGTCTTTAGTTAAATATGATGGCTGGGAAAATGAAATCTATGATGAATGTAAAAAATTTTTAAAACCAGATTCTAATATTATAGAAGTAGGTGCACATATTGGCACACATTGTATTCCATTATCTAAATTAATTCCTCAAGGATTTATTTATGCCTTTGAGATACAAAGATTTATACATCAATTACTATGTACTAATATTATATTAAACAATTCTGGTAATGTTCATACCTATCAAGAAGCAGTATCTAATTACAATGGTGAAGTTAAAGTAGGTTTAGTTGATCACAATCATCATGACAATAGTGGTAATGTAAAATTTTTAGATTTAATATTGGATCAAGGTTATCCTTTACCTGTTACAACTTTAGATCATAAGTTTAAATTTTTAAAAAAATTAGATTTAATTAAAGTGGATGTTGAATGTTATGAGCTGCAGGTCTTACAAGGTGCCTATGAACTCATTAAAAAACATAAACCTATTATTGTAACTGAATACCATACGATTAAAACTAAACACACTAACGGTAACAAAACTGATATTATAAATTTATTTCCTAATTACAATTGGCGAGAAGTCATCGGTGAGTATGAATTAAATGATAAGTTAGTTAAAAATTTTAATATGATAGGAGAACCTAAATGAAGTTAAATAGTTTATATGAATACCCGACATCAAGCAGAGCATTATATAATGGAGAGAGAATGTATGATGTAGCTAGTGAGACTAAATTACCATCGGTTACAACTATATTATCCGCAACACAGCCGCCTGAAAAGAAGGCATCTTTAGCTGCGTGGGCTGCTAGAGTAGGCGTTGATGCAGCTGATAAGATCAGAGATGATGCTGCAGCTAGAGGGACTATTATGCACAATATACTTGAATCATGGATCAAGGACCAACCACACGTAGATTTGACAGAAACTGGCCAATTAGCAGAGAAAATGGCTTATCAAATCCTCATAAATGGCCTTAGAGACCGTTTAAATGAATATTGGGGTATGGAGGTCACATTGTACTATCCTGGGCTTTATGCGGGCGCTACGGACGTTGTAGGGCTATATGAGGGAGCAGAGAGTATTGTAGACTTTAAACAATCTAATAAACCTAAAAGGCGTGAATGGATTGAGGATTATAAGTTACAATTAGCGGCATATGCATTAGCTCATAACGAAGTTTATGGAACTAGTATTAATAAAGGTGTTAATTTAATCTGTACTAAAGATTGTTATTTTCAGAAATTTGAGTTTGATGGTAATGAATTTAGACAGGCTAAGTTTGATTGGCTTAGAAGAGTGGACCAGTATTATAATGAAAAGGATAAGAATGTCTAGAAATATAAAAATACAGACGGATGAGTTGGACAATATTAAGGTTGCATACGACAAGGCCGATGGATCACGGAACAAGGACCAGTTGAAAAAAGAATGGTATGATAAGCTTCAATCAATTGCGGCACAAATAAGGCAGAATAAAGGCAATGCATTGTAGGAACTTTCCAAATAAAAAAAGTGGCTCCTAGTGCGGATTGTAGGTTTTTTAAAAAAAAGTTCCTACACTAATAAGCCGCAGTATACAACAATTCTAATCGATTTTCAGTCCATTGTAGGGATTGTAGGGATTTTTTCGAGGGTAAGTGAAAAAAATTTTTTCAAAAAAAAGTTGGAGAGGCTCAAAACACCTACAATTTGTCGAAAATCGTCTAGAATTGGCTACTAGTGCGGCTAATCACTGTAGGAACTTTTCAAAAAAAGTTCCTACAGGACCCACAATCATTGGTATAAGCCACTTTTTTTTCCTACAATTTTAAAAAAGTTCCTACAATCACTCTAATTGTACAGCTCCAGGTTGAATTGGGACATCAAAAGATAGGATACTTAAAAATATATGCTATAAAGGGGCATGCCTAAATCCAAAAGAAAAAAGTCAAAATTTAAATCATTGATTATCGATAAGAAGAGATATTACTTCTATCGTATAGTGTGGTTAGATATCTTAGGGGATAGTGGGCACGCAAACGCTGAAGAATTTAATAACATGAAACCTGCAGAGATGGTTAGTTATGGATATGTTTTTTATAAAGATTCTAAAGTAGTAAAAACTTTTGCAAGTTATGATTCAAAAGAAGAATGTTTTAGTGATCGTAATGTATTCCCAGCAGGATGTATTGTTAGATTGGAGAAAATTAATCTATAACTTCTGATGAAATCTCTTCTGATTCAATATCTATATGTTTTGGTAGTGTACGCTCTGATGACGACTTTGTATTTTTTACTTTATCTTTAAATTCTTTATGAGCAACACCTTCTAATATTGGAGAGTATTGATCTAATACATCTGCAATTCTACTATCTAATTCCTCTTCAGATAAATCATCTAACTTACCAGTTCTAATAATCTTTTGTTCAACATATAATCCAGCAGCTTTACCTCTAGCAACTTCAGCATTGATAGCAGCTGTCCAAGCTTTGGCATCCAATGCATCATTTCTCATTTTACCTAAATGCATTAAGTGTGATTCAAAATTGATATCATATTTTTTTAAAATTTCTTGTCTAAGCTGACCAATGTATTGTGCTACTAAGGGATATAGTTTTGGGTTCTGTAATTCTGATGCTGTTACATGAGCTCTGTCTTCAGAATAAGCTGCAGCAATAGCACATTGAGTAGCTGTTTTTCTACCTTCATTGTAAACTAATTCTTGAGCAAATTTAATTTGCTTTGGTGTTAATTGCTTCGATAATCCCATGTGTCGTTTTGTCGCATTTGTAAGTATTGACTATTAACGTAAGATCATGTAAAAGTCAAATACATCTTACCTCCGTATGATGTGCTGGTCTTTGTTCAATCTGGTTACAAAGGCTAGAACTTTTATATACATTGGTGGGGATCGGCTTACGATGCCGTGGAAGATATCCATTCGGCTGATACTGGGTCCCCGCTCTAAAAATTATGGTGTCAGGAAAATTATTTAGACAAATCTTAGATAAGTTTATTGCATCACCCGTTGGTGGTGAAGCAAGAGTCCAAGTAGTATTACCTAATGGAGAATTTTACGATATCACTGGTGCTAAGTTAATGCAGAATAAATTAATTGGAGTGAGAGAATCACATAGAATTGTACTTACAGTCACACCTGAAAGAGCTCGAATGGGCAAAGTTTTGAGAAGATTATAACCATCCTACTTACGGTAAATTTATGGCCAAAGATGAGTCCAAATTTTGGCAACAAGTTAAGACAAACATCAAGCAAATTTCCTTTACTAGACTTGAAAGTTGGGCCTCTGCAGGCGTGCCAGATTTGTTATGTTACAATGAAAAAGGGAAGTTCTTTACAGTTGAATTGAAAGTAGAGAAACGTAAAAAATTAACCTTTTCACCACACCAAATTGCGTTCCACATGAAACATCCAGGCAATACTTTCATCTTGGCAAAGGCCCTCGATCCTTTAGCCATAAAACTTTATGAAGGAAGAGATATACTAAAGCTCGTGAGCCGTGAACCATGTACCCCGGTCGCTGAGTCATGGACCAAGGTTCAAGAATTTCTTGTCAATGTGACATAACGTCGCAGCCAGGCTGATAGTGCTTGTGGGCGGGACCCACCCTCTCCCTCTCTCTACTTGTGGCTGTGGTAATGCTTGTGGGCTATGAGGACTAATGCCTTTTTCCAGGCACAAAAAAACCCGGGCGAGAAATCGCCCGGGTTGGAGGTAGAAACTATTTTAAATCTATATTCTTTTCTAATTTTTCCTCCAGTAAATCCACTCCAGCTTTTATCCATCTTCGAATAAACTTGAAACGTGGTTCCTCTTTGATGTTGGTTTTGTAACCAATCAAGCTTTGAACTCTTTCCTTCACCTCTGAAAGAGGAGTTCGTGTAACCCATGGTCCAAGACCCAACATTTGAAGAAACATAATCCGGAAAATAATCTCGTCCGCATTCTCCGCTGTAACATCCTTGATGTCTAAATACATCATGGTCCAGCAAAAGTTTGCAGCTGAGACGTGTTGCTCCTCGGTCCATCCTTCTGTGTCCAAGGCTGTGTAGTCGTATTGTAATGCCATATTCACCTCCGTTGTTAAATTGACATCCTACAATATCCCATAACAATAAGGCATAAATGTGGCAGCGTGAAAAATATTTTAAGTTATCCACAGGCTTGTGCCTGTGACCTTGTACCACGGCCCATGCGACAATTTGCCTGTCAAGTGCATGATTGTCACATGTGACAATTTGTCGCACCCAGGAGAGAGCTTGTGGGCGAGGCCCACCCAATCGCCTTCGGCGCTTTCCCGTTGAGGAAAGTGCTTGTGGGCTATCCGGGCTTGTGGCTTTCTTCAATATCATTGTGTGGAACTGTTTCATCTATAACTTGTTGCTTTTCCAGATATTCAGGCGCCATATCTTTTGGTCCCATATTTTTAGTAAGCTTTCTGGGTTTATCTACAATTAAAATTTTTTTATTTCTTATAATATATTTTTTCATTAGTGTTTTAAGTAGGTTATATTTTTAATTTTACGGCTCCAACATTTACGGCAATCTAGACATTTTCCGCCTTGCTTAGGCGCTGGACATGTTGCCTTCTTAGGGTTGGTTGTGACAGTGCTTGTCCACTTCCAAAACTTGCCCGCGGGCCCGTCTACATTGGTTCCTGATAATCTAATAATTAAATTTTTTGGAACTCTATTAACTGGAATATGTTTTAAGTACTGAGCTTCTTTGGTTGGCATCCAATGTTTAACGCCTGGCGTTAACTTACAAACTTTAAAAATTTTTAATAAATGTTTAATGCTTTTAATATCTCCCGCATCGTGCCATCGGAATTCTTTAGTTTTAAAAAGTCTAATTTGTGAAGCCATCATATAGACCCACTTCGGACGGTCAACGGCCTTGAACCGTTTATATTGCGCCTCCTTAACTGTTTTATACATTGCATAAAAACCTTTTTTAGCATAGCAATCATAGCAAACTGTGCCTTTTATTTTTGAAAGTTTGCCGCCCGTTTGGCATTCCCACGCGGGCAAGCCGTAAGAATAACCAGGCATCTTTGAAGGTTTACTAAATGAGCCAGTATATTCTTTTAATTCTTTTTTATTCATGAGTTAGTTTTAACAGATCCATGAGCCGTGAATATTGGCCAAATTGACGCAGGCAGAGGAGAGCTTGTGGGCGGGTCCCACCCATAAAAAAAGAAATTTTAAAAAAGGCTTAGCCTGTTGCCTTGGGTGCCAACCGTTCCCCAATATTTTAACTGTTGAATTGACAACAGGTTCCATGCCCGGGCGCATTGCCCGATCGGTATCCCGATCCCAGGGCGCATAGCAGAGGTTGTGCCAATGCTTAACAACATTACCGCGGTGGTGCATTACTATGCGACCAGGGATCGGGGTCACTGATTACTACAACAGTCCGAAATGGATACGTTCATCAGTGACCTTGAAAACAAATTACCATAATCAATTTTTAGATCAACGCGCATAATGTCGCAGGTAAAATCTACATGTTGTGTCAATATGACAAAGTGTCGCAGGGTAGAGCTTGTGGGCGGGGCCCACCCTAAAAAAAAGAAATAAAAAAATGGCGGATGGGCCGTTAGCCACTCTCCGCCATTCTCGATAAGATTACAATGCTTACCGCATTAACAACCTAGTATTTAAGTCCAGAAGTTATGGACTCACAGTATTTTAGCTGTCACTCTCGCGACAACAGGATTGCTGTATCACCTTTGATCATTCCACCGGATAGTACCACCATGACAGGCATCTCGTACTTTTTGCCTTACTGGAATCCGGCTCCCTGATCCCAGGTCCATCCATCAAAGCTTGGTAACCTTTAGCGTGCCTTGGTGGTTAGCCTCTCCGTAGACACAAGATGGACCAGGGATCAGGCCAGGGCCCTTGCGGGCCCTGGTCAAATTTTATCTTCTCACTGAAGCACTCTTCAGTAATTTTTCAACACTTAAGATATCATCATAGTTAAACCCAAGTAAAGGCATACCATGATCTCTCTTTTGTCTTAACCAAACTAAAGCTAGAGCCGTAAGACCTCTATTCATTTCTTGAATTTTTTCTTTACGACCTAAACCTTTAGCTTTTCTAGCTAAGATCTTTATTATTTTTCTAACTTTATTCATAATCCCACATTATCCTATAACTATGGCAAGAATAAGGCAACACCTGGATAAAGTTGTCGCAAGGCAGAGAAGAGCATGTGGGCGGGGCCCACCCCAATAAAAAAACAAAAACTGCGACAATTTGTCAAATGGTAATGCGAACACATGTGTTTTAAAACACTAGTGTATTTAACAAATGGAGGAAATACATTATGGCACAATCAATGACGAAGTATCAGTTAGATCACTTCAAAGAAAAAGTAAGAAGACAGTTTGATCCGTTAATTGACGATCAAGAGCTGTTAGTAAAACAATACAAAACAAAAGCAACAGATGTTGCTGTTGAAAAGCTATCTAAAAAAATTGGTGCTGATAAAATCATCAATAAATTTAGACAAGCTGAAAAAATGTTAGCTGAAGCTAGAGCAACAGCTATAACTTTCTTTGAAAAGAAAAAACCTAAAGACGCTGAACTTGATTATACTTTTAGAAGAAAGAGAGATAGTTATAGTGATAGTGAGTTGTCTTTATCAGATTGTGAAGACCAATTAAGAAGTTGGGCTAAAAATCAAGCTGAAAAAGAAATAGAGAGAAGACCAGAGGGTGCAAGGTTAAGACAGTTAAAAGAGTTAAAACAAAAAGCTCTTGATACTGTTATGGAAAGTGGCACACCAGATACTCTAGCTATTTCTTTAAATGAAGTAAGTAAGAAAATAGGGTTAAGTTGGAATACTGATTTAACAGCTTTACCTAATATAAAAAACGAAAACTAACACTTGACAATGGTTATGGGATAATGTAATTATTATCCCATAACAGAAAGGAATAAAATGACAGATGATAACAACATAAACGACAGATCAATTAACCCATTAATCAGAATAGCGAATACGCTAGATGAGATATTGAGGTTAGTTAAAAAAGATATGGAAGATAATAAAGCTCGTATTACTGAACAATGGGACAAAGAGCTTGATAAAAAAGAAGTAGTTAAGAGTGATGAAAACTTTAACTATAGTCAATTAGAACTACCATTTCCAGAGGTTGAATAATGGGTGTTGCTGTTGATTTAAAAAAGCAAGAGTTTATTGGACAGGGCTTCTCTAAAAAAGAAGCCTTGACCAAGGCACACGAGTGGTGCCGACAAACGAACACTTGTCGTGGGTGTAGTCAAGCCGTGAAGCCTGGTGAGTGGTCTAAATCTTTTAAAGGTGAAGGCTACTGTATAGGTTGCATGGGCTAGTCAATATGTCATAACGTCGCACCCACTAGATATAGTAGGTGCGACAAAGTGTCGCAGGGAGAGAAGAGCATGTGGGCGGGTCCCACCCAGAGCGCTTCGCGCTTTGATAGAGGTACCAGACCAATCTAGGAATTTGTTTTTTTAAAAGAGGGGGGAGGGAGGTAAAACAAATATAGGGATCCTAAACATACACTATAGTCTTGGATTTAGATAGAGAATGGTGTACAATACTTTTTCATCTGGACAAATTCAAATATACCTTTTTTCAAATAGGGGGGAGGGGTAAAAAAATTGTTTAGGTACCATAATTAATATTATGCTTAGTTTAGAAAAAATAAATCAAATAGCTGATCCGAAAGTTAGAAGACAATTAAAATTAGATATATTAACTAAAATAAAAAAATCTACACAACAAAAATATAGAACTGATTTTTTATCTTTTGTAAAATACACTTGGCCTGAATTTGTTGAAGGTAATCATCATACAAAAATAGCTGATGCATTTAATAGAATTAGAACTGGTGAATGTAAAAGATTAATTATTAATATGCCACCAAGGCATACTAAATCTGAATTTGCATCTTATTTTTTACCAGCTTGGATGATTGGTAACAGACCAAATTTAAAAATTATTCAAGCAACTCACACAGCAGAACTTGCAATTCGTTTTGGTAGAAAAGCTAAAACATTAATTGACTCAGAAGAATACCAAGATTTATTTACAACAAGATTAAGAGAAGATTCAAAAGCAGCTGGACGTTGGGAAACAAATGGTGGTGGAGAATATTTTGCAGTTGGTGTATCAGGTGCTGTAACAGGTCGTGGTGCTGACTTATTAATTATTGACGATCCACATTCAGAGCAAGATGTTAATTCTCAAACTGCATTTGATAATGCATATGAATGGTATACATCAGGACCTAGACAACGTATGCAACCTGGTGGAGCAATTGTAATTGTTATGACTAGATGGTCTACAAAAGATTTAACAGCACAACTTGTTAATGCTGGAGCTAAAGAAGCAAAAGCAGATCAATGGGAAGTTATAGAATTTCCTGCAATCCTTCCAAATGGAAAACCTGTATGGCCAGAATATTGGAAGTTAGAAGAATTAGAAAAAGTAAAAGCTTCTGCTGGTATTGCAAAATGGAATGCACAGTATATGCAAAACCCAACTGCAGAAGAAGGTGCATTATTAAAAAGAGAATGGTGGCAAGATTGGGATAAAGATTATTTACCGCCACTACAACATGTTATTCAAAGTTATGATACGGCGTTCATGAAAAAAGAAACTGCTGACTTTAGTGCAATTACAACTTGGGGAATCTTTCAAGAGAATGAAGGAGATCCACAACAAATAATTTTACTTGATGCATTAAAAGAAAGATTAGAGTTTCCTGAACTTAGAAGAATTGCAAAAGAACAGTATGATTACTGGCAACCTGAAACTGTTTTAGTTGAAGCTAAAGCTTCTGGTCTTCCATTAACTTATGAACTTAGACAAATGGGAATTCCAGTTGTAAATTTTTCTCCATCAAAAGGAAATGATAAACATTCTAGAGTTAATGCAGTTGCACCAATGTTTGAGTCTGGAATGATTTGGGCTCCTAAAGATAGAGAGTTTGCTCAAGAAGTCATTGAAGAGTGCGCTTCATTTCCATATGGAGATCATGATGACTTAGTAGATAGTACAACACAAGCATTAATGAGATTTAGACAAGGGGGCTTGATTATTCATCCAGAAGACTATAAAGATAATGACTTACCCAGAAAAAAACGAACTTATTATTGGTAAATGACATTTGTATTTAAACATCCTAGTAAGTATAGAAGACTTACAACAACTGTGCCGCCTAAATCAGGACCTACACCACAAGGCTTGAATATTGAATATAATACTGTTAAGACTATAAAATCGGAGAAAATAAATGGCAGAAATAGACAAATCACTTCCAAACGAAGTTAGAAAAGAAATTGAAATAGAAGGTCCTGAAGTAGCGGCCGAAGAAAATATAGAAATTCAAGAAGACTTACCTAATGTAGGTGAGACTGAAATTACACCATTAGCAGATGGTGGAGTAGAAATTAATTTTGAACCAGGAGCCTTCAACCAGGCTCAATCAGAAAATCACTATGACAATCTAGCAGAGTTACTACCAGAGGAAATATTGGCGCCTCTTGGTTCAGAATTATTTAATAATTATTCAGACTATAAATCTTCAAGACAAGACTGGGAACAAGCTTATGTTAAAGGTCTTGATCTTTTAGGATTCAAATACGAAGATAGAACCGAACCCTTCCAAGGTGCCGCTGGTGCAACACATCCTGTTCTAGCAGAAGCGGTCACTCAATTCCAAGCGTTGGCTTATAAAGAATTGCTCCCGGCTCAAGGACCTGTAAGAACTCAAATCGTTGGAGCAGTAACTCCTGAAAGAGAAGCTCAAGCTAATCGTGTTAAAGAATTTATGAATTATCAAATCATGGATCAGATGAAAGAGTATGAAGCTGAGTTTGATCAAATGTTATTCTATTTACCTTTAGCAGGATCTTCTTTTAAAAAAGTTTACTATGATGAATTATTAGGACGAGCTGTATCAAAGTTTGTACCTGCAGATGATTTAATCGTTCCGTACACAGCTACCTCATTAGATGATGCGGAATCGATTATGCATCGAATTAGAATTTCTGAAAATGATTTAAGAAAACAACAAGTCAATGGTTTCTATAGAGATATAGAATTAACTCCTGGTTATGCACAACAAGACGACTTGGATAAAAAAGAACACGAATTAGAAGGGACTAGACAAACAGGTCGTAATGAAGATGTCTTCACATTACTTGAATGTCATGTTAATCTAGATCTTGAGGGTTTTGAAGATCGAGGGCCCGAAGGGGAACCAACTGGAATTAAACTTCCTTATATTGTAACGATAGAAACAAACTCTCGAGAAGTATTAAGTATTCGAAGAAACTATGAAATAGGGGATCCTTTAAGACAAAAAATTTCCTATTTTGTACATTTTAAATTTTTACCTGGTTTAGGATTTTATGGATTTGGTTTAATCCATATGATTGGTGGATTATCAAGAACTGCAACATCAGCATTAAGATCATTATTAGATGCTGGAACTTTATCAAACTTACCTGCTGGATTTAAGCAAAGAGGAATCAGAATTAGAGATGATGCACAATCTATACAACCTGGTGAATTCAGGGATGTAGATGCTCCTGGTGGAAACATAAGAGATGCTTTTATGACACTTCCATTCAAAGAGCCAAGTGCAACACTTCTTCAACTTATGGGTGTCGTCGTACAGGCTGGTCAGCGTTTCGCATCTATAGCTGACATGCAAGTAGGTGAGGGAAATCAACAAGCTGCAGTGGGAACGACAGTTGCATTGCTTGAACGTGGTTCAAGAACCATGTCTGCAATTCACAAAAGATTATATGCAGCTCTTAAAAATGAGTTTAGATTATTATCTAGAGTATTTAAATTATATTTACCTGAAGAATATCCTTATGATGTTGTTGGTGGTCAAAGAGTAATTAAACAACAAGACTTTGATGATAAAGTCGATATTGTTCCAGTTGCTGATCCTAATATATTTTCTCAAACACAAAGAATTAGTTTGGCTCAAGCTGAATTACAATTAGCTCAATCTAATCCACAACTACATAATTTATATGCAGCATACAGAAATATGTATGAAGCATTAGGTGTTAAGAATGTAGATTTAATTTTAAAGAAACCACCTCAACCAATGCCTAAAGATCCAGCATTAGAACATATTGATGCATTAAGTGGTATTCCATTCCAAGCATTTAAAGGACAAGATCACAGAGCTCACATCACTGCTCATTTACATTTTATGGCAACTAATATTACAAAAAATAATCCAGTGATTGGTGCATCTTTACAAAAAAATATTTTTGAACATGTTTCTTTAATGGCTTTAGAACAAGTTGAATTAGAATTTGCAAAAGAGATAATGCAATTACAAGCAATGCAACAAAATCCACAAGCAATGCAGAATCCACAAATGCAACAAATGGTTATGCAATTGAATATGCAGATTGAATCTAGAAAAGCAGTATTGATTGCTGAGATGATGGATGAATATATTCAAGAAGAAAAGAAAATTAATGGTGATTTTGGTAATGATCCTATTGCAAAACTAAAATCAAGAGAACTTGACATCAGAGCTGCAGAAAATAATAGACGAAAAGAGCAAGATGAAGAGAGAATTAATCTTGATAAGATGAAAGCAATGATGAATCAATCTAATCAAGATGAAAAATTAGAACAAAATGAAGATTTAGCAGAGTTACGAGCCAGTACTTCGTTGACTAAAACTGTTTTACAACACGAATTAAAAAATAAAGGTGGAATGTAATGAAAAAAAGTCAGAAAAAAGTCGCTAAAGTAATGAGAGAGTTTAAAAAAGGAAAATTACATAGCGGAAAATCAAAAAAAGTGGTAAAAAATCCTAAACAGGCTATTGCAATTGCATTATCTGAAGCTAAACTATCTAAGAAGAGGAAATAACTATGAAAAAAAATAAAAAAGAGATGAAATCTCAAATGGAAGTTGGGGCTCCTGAAGGTGGAAAGGCTATTCCTACACCTAAAGCCGGAGAAAATCCAAAAGTAACTGTTAAAGGTACTAAAACCATTAAAAAACAAAAAGCAACCTGGTATTAAATTATGTTTCCGTGGAGTCTTATAGGCACTGCGCTTAAAACCGGTGCTGAAATTTATAAGAATAAGAAAAAATCTGAAATTATAATGTCAGAGGCACAAATCGTGCATGCTGAAAAGATGAAACGAGGAGAGATCGAGTACAGTGGACAGATTGCTCAAAATCAAAAAGGTGACTGGAAGGACGAATTCATTTTATTAATTCTCTCATCGCCTCTGTTTTTGCTTGCATATTCTGTTTTTGCAGAAGATGAAGAAATAGGTCAGAAACTTGATTTATATTTTGAAAAATTACAAACAATGCCGTGGTGGATAATTTCTTTATGGGTAGCTGTCGTTGGAGCGGTATACGGCATTAAAGCTACTGAATTAAAACACTTAGGAGGAAAAAAATAATATGAAAAAAGTAGATCCAAAGAAAAATCCGGGTTTAGCAAAATTACCTAAAACTGTTAGAAACAAAATGGGTTATATGGCTAAAGGTGGAAGAGTTAAAAAAATGAAAATGAAGAAAAAATAATGGCTAAACTTTGTGCAAAAGGAAAAGCTGCGGCTAAAAGAAAATTTAAAGTGTATCCATCTGCATATGCTAATATGTATGGATCAGCAGTTTGTTCTGGTAAAATAAAACCAGGCGGAAAAAAGAAAAAGAAAAAATAATGGCAGGTGGTTTAAGAAAATGGGTAGCGGAAAAATGGGTGGACATAGGAGCTCCAAAGAAGAATGGGAAATATCAACCGTGCGGGAGATCAAAGGGAAGCAAGAGAGCATATCCAAAATGCGTCCCACTTGCAAAAGCCACACGAATGACAAGTTCGCAAAAGGCGAGTGCTGTCAGACGAAAAAGAGCTGCAGGTAATACTGGACCTAAACCTAAAAACGTTAAAACTTTTATGAGGAAAAAATAATGGCAACACCAGCATGGCAAAGAAAAGAAGGTAAGTCTCCATCAGGAGGATTAAACAGAAAAGGTGTTGCATCTTATAGAGCAGCAAATCCAGGTTCAAAATTAAAAACTGCTGTTACAACTAAACCATCAAAATTAAAAAAAGGATCTAAAGCCGCAAACCGTAGAAAGAGTTTTTGCGCGAGGATGACTGGAATGAAGAAAAGATTAACTTCAGCTAAAACAGCAAGAGATCCAAATTCAAGAATTAATAAGAGTCTTAGAAAATGGAATTGCTAGGTGGAACCCAGTAAAATAAATAAATTAAATAATTTTATAGCAGGTTGGTACATAGACAAAAAAGTCTGTGATGATTTAATTAATTATTTTGAAAAATCCTCAGAAAAAAAACCTGGAGTAATGAGAATAGGTAATGAAGTTAAAGTATTTAAAGATAAAAAAATATCAACAGATCTTCGTATTGATCATGATAACAATGATATTGAAATTAAAAATTACTATAAACAATTAAACAAAGTATTAGAAAAATATAAAAATAAATACATATATTGTGATATAAATCAAAATGAATGGACTATTACAGAATCATGGAATATTCAAAAATACAATCCTAAAGAAGGTTTTTTTAAAGAGCATTGTGAAAGAGCTAATTTACATAAATCATCTAGACATCTTGTATTTATGACATATTTAAATGATGTCACAGATAAAGGAGAAACACATTTTTTATATCAAAAATTAAAAGTAAAACCTGAAAAAGGACTAACATTAATTTGGGGAGCAGACTGGACTTTTACTCATAAAGGTATTACATCTCCAACTCAAATAAAATATATTACTACCGGTTGGTATAGTTATAGGAAATAATGAAAATGATAGATAAATTTATGTACACACTATTTGGTGCTATTGACAAATTTTTTGATACCTTTATACCTAATCAATATGAGAGACTCAAAAACAATAGAATCTTTTCTTCAAAAAAAGAAAAAGAA
>Ga0208162_1000110_pt1 | contig 41574 bp, 57 predicted proteins | sample CB_VirMetaG_4_FD_184539 | JGI IMG/M metagenome (GOLD analysis project Ga0208162, IMG submission 184539) | Freshwater to marine saline gradient viral communities from Chesapeake Bay - CB_1508_1M Viral MetaG (SPAdes) (version 4) | ecosystem: Environmental > Aquatic > Marine > Coastal | place: USA... | reverse complement strand
GCGTTGCGGAGTCAACAACGGCATTATTGAAAGCGGCATAAGCCCCATTGGTCATATCCTCTGAGGCAGTGATCAGGTTCTCTACAACCCTGCTGCCTACCATCCTAGCCTGACCGCTCTTAGCAGTCCTGACGAGGCCTTCGTGGTCGTGGTAGGTGGCTTCTGTGGCGCGTGTGAAGGAGGGAGTCGACACCCCACCCACTACGTTAAGGGTCGAGGTGAGGTCGAGCTGGAAAGCGGGACGGTTCTCCCAATAGTCTCTCCACATCCTGTTGATGCTGCCCTCAGCAATGCCCAAGGACAGGAAGTATTCCCTGATACGCTTGTTGAACGCACCAGAGAGCACCCCTTCTTGGTCCAGCAACTGTCCCCAACGCTGAGGCAGGGGCACAGGTCGGCCCGAGGAGGAGAGGAGGCCGTTAAGGTAGTCGTATTCAGCTTCATTGATAGCTCGGTCACTGCCGAGGCTCCTCAAGAAATCTGTCTTAACTTGGTTAGTCATCTCTTACTCCGATGCGGCTTGAAATAAGTCGTTGATTGCTTGTACATCTGCTGGGTTCTGCGTCCAGAGAGTGTAGTCTGTGCTTCCCAGCATGTGGGTAGTGCCTCTGATCCACTCATTGAGGAGCAGGGCCACCTTGTTATTGAGACCTCTCACGACATCGGCGTCAGACTGTTCATTCAATGGGTCAAACCGGATCAGGCCGTCACTGCCGATGTCTAGCTTGGCGTGTTCCCTGCCTCGCCTTACCACGATACTTCCGTCAGCCTGCTTAAGGGGGCTCCCTTTGTGGAATTCTCTCTCGATAGACGGAAGGAGTACGTCATGTAAGTGAGCAGACTGCATAGCCTTGTGTCTTTTCACTACACCTCCCGGCAGGGTGACTCCGTTGTCCTCGAGATACTTACCTACCTTGGGGGCGGCATAGGTTCTCAGGATATCCTGACGCTTCTTGCCTGACTCTTCTGGGTCATGCTCCGGGAAGTCATGGTACAGAGCGAGATGGCCTGCTGCATTGACGAGGGATTGGGCCAACGCAGTCTTCTCTTCAACCGTGTTGGCCGGGTTCTTCTCGACAGCGGCCACCACCTCTGTCAACGTGTTGGGCTTGATAGGCGTACTCTCCCCCTCGGCAGGTTGGATAGCCTTCGCAGCCCTCATTACCTCTGCCAAGGTGCCAGTCATCGATACTTCGAGGGAAGGGCTAGTCCGACCGACAATGCCAGCTACGCCCAACTGGACACGCAAGCCGGGGCTGCTGCTCTCTTGGATAAGATCGATAGCTCTCATCTGGTTCTCGTTGTTGAAAGCATCGATCCTTGCGTTAGCAATATCCTTAGTCGTAACGCCCAGCACAGCATCCTTGTAGATGCCTACCTGCTTATCGATCATTGCCACCTGTCTCTCCATAGACTTGGCGGTCATGTCGTAGTCCGTCCCCTCTTGGGCGAAGCTGCCCAGCTGAGACTTGAACTGCTCCGCGCTTTGCTCCATATTACGGATGGCGGCAGACCCTTCTTCGGGTGACAGGTTGGACAGCTTGTCTCCGTTCTGAGATATCTCCTCCCTAATACCAGAGATGAAGAAGTCACTAGCCCCCTCAATGTACTCAGCTTGGGCGAAGTCCAGATCACGAGTGTTGCTCTTCCTCTCTATCTCATTCATCGACTCCCGACGTTGCATCGTTTCCAGCAAGCGCGTTTCCCTCTCCTTAGTCCGAAGGGCTGTAGCGGCTGTCTTTTTACTAACCCCTTCCCGAGCCATGATAACTTCCACTTCCTGATCGAACTTCTCGGCTGGCGTCAGCTCCAAGGAAGTCTTACCTCGCCCTGATCGGAAGTCCTTGATGACGGTGCCAACAACAGTGGGGTCCAACTTGGGATCGTTGTAGAAATCTGTTGTCAGCTTGTTCATGTTCATCTGCATCTTAGAAGACGACCACCCCTCAGCTTTCCCCCTCTCGAGGAGGCTAGTGAGTTGGACGTTCACAGCCCTCTCGGTAACATCCGCCTTCTCTTCGTCATCAAGGGTCTTTGCATACTTAGACGCTGCCAGAGAGGAAGTCTTCTTAGCTCGGAAGCCCTGCTCCAAATCGCTGACAGCCCCCGCCACATCGCCAATACCCTGAGTGATAGCTGAGTCCAGCGTAGTTACAGGGCTTCTTACTGATGGACCTGAAGGGCTTTCGCCTAAGTTAGTTGTAGAAAAGTCAGCCATTACTGGGCCTCCGGTTGTAGTGAATCTACCGTGTCAAAGAAATCCACCAAGGACTCCTTGTCCTCGTCTGGTATTCGTGGGTCAGCGTTGATACGTGCTCGTATCTCAGCTGGTGTCTTAATGTTGGACAGGTGCATGATGCTGTTGAACAAGGAGAGGTCGCCATCACGCTGGTCCCTGTCGAGGTTCTTCATAAACTCTTCAGCAAACGCTTGAGGTGTGTCCTTGTACACGCTGATAGCTGAAGCCAAGGCTGCCATCTCTGCCGTGTAGTCAAGGGTGCCTGAAACAACGTCTTGCTGTCCAAGGATACGCTTGGCTTCCTTGTAGATCCCCCTGACATCGTCCTTAAACGCCTTGCTTTCGACGTAGTCCTTGTTGTTCAGGTAGCGGATCATCTCGGCATCCATCGTTGGCAGGCCGAACATCGCCATGATCTCCTCACCAGAGGACACCTCATCGTCCATCTCGCTGCCAGAGCGAGAGTATGCCTTAGTCACCCCATCGATGTACTTGTGCTTGAAGAACGGGCTAAGGAATCCGAAAATGTTAGCCGTGTCAATCATGACGTTACGAGGCGTCACCACATCGTGCATCTCATGAGCGGGGTTCAGTAAGGCGAGGGTTGTCTTAGCGGGTTGCAGTATCCTATCCCAACTGGCGGCAAGAGGAGTCTTCTCAATCATGTCCATCAGAGACAAGCTGATGAGGGTCTTGGTGAACTCGTACATACCATAAGCATCCATGATACCCATGCCTTGGTAGTTGACCCTAGTCTCCTCTCCTGTGATCTGAGACATAAGACCGTTCAGCGTGTACCCAACGATCCCCTCCTCAGCCGCTTCCTTGACAGGCTCAGGCATAGCCTCGAGCGACTCACTCCCGATAACACTGGAAGCCACCCAAGCAGGCACCCCGTAGAACATTACCGTGGAGGAAGTGAGAGCAGCCTTGTCTCTCCAAGACAGCGACTTACTGAAGTTCTCTACGATAGCCTTGTGAGGCACCGTCATGAACTGGTAGACGAGACCCAGCGTACCCTGATTCATTCCCATCTCGCCAGCCTTGTTCATGCTGAGGGTGAAGTTACGTGCCTGAGCTGCTATCTCCTCAACAGCCTTGGGCGACATCTCCCCTCCGCCTTTGATGAAGGCTTTCCTGTGAGCCATGTAAGATGCGAGGAGCTGATAGCGTTCACCAGCAGCGAAGCCAGCCTTACGGACAGCGCCCACTCCCTTACCTACAATACTCCTGCCCGTTGCCACCATCTCAGCATCGTTCGTCATCTGCGTAATAGCACCACGGACAAGAACATGCTGATCAACTGCGTCAGACAGACCGGAAGAGACGAACTCATCCAGTATCTTAGCCGCTTCTGAGTCTGATATCGTGGCTCCCTTGCCCATCTTGGTCGTTGCAAACTTGTTCTTTGCTGCAGTACCCAAGACGACGGCCATGTCCTTCGGCAGCGAGGCGATCTGGTCAGGGAACCTAGCTCCCAAGATGAGGGATTGGCTACCCTGCAGCGCCAGCTGACGGAGCGGGTTCATTACGATCAGAGCCGTGAATGCGAGGTTACGAGACAGGGCCGCAGGGGTTACGTTCTTAGCGGCCCACAGGACTCCCTGCTCCGCTGATGACAGAGCCTTGTTGTTAGCCTTACCCAAACCTAGAGCTAGGGTGTTCAAGACTGTCTTGAACCCTGCATCCACAGCATTCACTCTAACGGTCTCAAGGCTAGTGATGTACTCCCATGTAGCTCTGGCGTCGCGAGAATACTTCTGTCCCATCTGGCCATTAACCCCAACCTCTGTTGCCCTAGAGGGCCAGCTGCCAGCAGGGAAAGCCTTCGGCCACTGCTTCATAGCCTTGGCCTTCATCACCTCAAAGGTGTCTCCTAGCGTTACCCGCTGTGCCAGTGAACGAGTGCTGTCGATCATGGTGTCGATAGGACTCTTCATGTGAAGGTCGCCCGTGTCAAGGCTCCTGACCATGTCATCGAAGTTAGCCAGCTTTTCACCACGGCGTCTCTGGTTCATGCGTCCACGGTTCATGCTCATGTAGTCGTCCAGCTCATCGACAGACAGATCCATGTCCTTGTCACCACGGAAGGATATTTCCCAGTCCGAGTCCTCATACTTGCCCGGCTTCAGACCACGCTTAGCTGCTTCGTCCATCATAGCAGCTCGCGCACCTGCAGACGAGGCAGACGTACCGATCACCTCCTCGAAGCCGTCTTGGTCCTTGATGACGATGAACTTGTTGGAGGTGTAGACTCGAGGGAAGTAACCCTCCCTGTACTGCAGCACCTGATCGCCTTCCTTGAGGGGACGCCAGTAGCTGCTGTCCACTTCCGACTTAGCAATGGCGTAACGGACATGGTTGTCGTTCTTGTTCTTGTTCTTGATGACAACAGGTTCACGCAGCTCAACGATGGTGCCACCATTCTCGTACAGTTCATCCAGTTTCTTCTGGCTGAGCGGCTCAACCTTGTCTGTGTCAGGGTTGAAAAACTTCTTCTCCTTCCCTGTCTTAGCAAACTCCTGAATGCCAATGGGCTTAGCCAAGAGCTTAGTGTCCTGAGCCTTGCTTGTCAAGAAGCCCCAGCCTCTTCCGCCTAAAGCTCGTGAGAGGAACAGGTTCTCAAGGTTGAAGGCTGTATCCCAGTAGGTCTGGAAGGAGCGAATGATGCTCTGCTCGTGCTCAGTCAGGCCGATCTCCACCATGTGTTTCTCTTTGATCCGCACACCCTTGTCGTTGTGCTTGAACAACAGGTTGGTGATGGCCTTCCTCTTCTCTTCCTTCAGCTTGGAGAAGGGCTTAGTGAAGTCGGTAGCCAGCTTTTTCAGGCTGTTCTGTACGTGGGACTCTCGGTCCACTGCTCGGAGAGCTGGAGTGAACAGGCTGTCCCCAAACAAAGTGCTGGGACTTGTGAACATACGAGCCGCGCTCCACGTTCCACTGTTCCTGTCGCCACCTACGGCACCACCGAAGAGAGAGCTTGATACATCAAAGTATTCATCACTACCCAAGTCACTCGGCATGAACCTATGACGGCTCTCCACCTTGACGAAGTATTCCTTGTTCTTGGGCGCGTCGACAATACCCCTCAGCTCCCTCATCATGGGGCTGAGTTCTTCTACGCCTTCAGGGGCAGCACGACGGATGTCTGTCCCAGTAGGGATGAACTCATCGCCCACCTTCTCTACGAGAGTGAGCTGACTCCTGTCGATGCCATGCTTGGCATAGGCAGCTGCCACTGTGTCCATCAGTCTGTCAGGATCGAAGGAGGTGAAGTTGTCTGTACCCACGACCATCTCGAAGGCCATCTCCCTCTCTTCTACGACGTCATCTGCCTTCACCTTGACAGGCGCTTGACGGATAGCCAGACCCTTAACCTTCGGCTCGGCCCCTACACGGTCCAGTACCCTGCGGGTCATGTCAGCAATCTCTTCTGCCGTGTAATCTAACAAGCCCCCTGTTCGGGCTGTGTCCATGACCGCCTGATCAACCGTACCGATCCACGGGTTGGACTTAACCGAACCAGATACAGAGGCTACGTCCGGCAGGTGAGCTGCGGCTAGGGCTTCCACTCGGGTTGTACCCGCCAACTTAGAAGCGGCTTCATCCCCTCCATCATCGATCGCCTTGATGATAGAGTTGTGGCTGGCCTCATCAGTGACCTTGTATATTTCTTTGGCAGAGGTAGGAACTTCCTCCGAGACAACAGAGCGTCTCATGTTATCCCGAGCGGCCACCTCAGCAACATCAGCTGCCTCGTCAGGAGCCTCAACGTCCTTCATCTGACGGACAGCTCGCTCCATAGGACCGACAGTGACCGACTCGTTACCCACTTGAACTGTGGTCTTCGAGCCAGCGGGTGCTGTTTCTTGTAGACGTTCCGCTATGCTTTCTGCTGTGATGGCCTCGTCCAGCACCTTACCTTCAATGGTCACGCCCTTAGATGCCTCGATGGCTCCAGAGATACGGCCTATTCCTTTAGCTGCACCCACAACCATACCGGCTACAGCAGCGGCATCGAGCACAGATGTGGCTGTGTCCAGTGCTTCCCAACCCATCTCGTCAAAGTCGTTACCGAGAGCGGAGTTCAGGTTAGCCAACAAGAGGAGATCGTTCTCATCCCTGACTATGTTGCTGCCGCCTTGAATAATTTCAATAAACTTGGGCAGGAATTCTTTTCTCTGCTCCAGAGGCATAGCCTGAAGACGCTCACGGATGTCCTGACGCCCTGATCCCATGAAGGCGAATGACTTAGCAGCACCCAGCGCCCTCTCATACGGATCTTCTGAGCCGAGGAGGACAGCAATATCGTCCCTCAGTAAGGCAACAGATCCCTGCTCCAGCCCCGGAACGATTATCTCTAGCAGATCCATCAGCCCTGAAGTCCAACCTATGTCTGTGGAGCTTCGGACGGACGTAGCTACGCTGTCCTGATACTTCTTGTACTGCAGGACTGCGTCAACTTGAGGGGCAAGCATGCCAACAGACTCTATCTTGGCCTCTGATGCACCCTCTTGTGCGTTAGCTAGGGCGTCAAGGGACAGGCGCTGGTCGATAGACAGCTCGTCCTCAGCCGCTGTACGCATAGCCTCAGCCTTCTGTTCATCCGTGAGGCTCTCATCAGCGAGAATGTCGATCTTAGTCTCCCGCATCAGACCCTGCTCCTCTGCCTTGATGGCTTCAAGGGCGGTCAGTTCGTACTCACCCTCTTCCAGCTGGGCGCGAGAAGAGTCGAAGGCCAGTTTGGGGTCTCCGCTCTGAAGGGCAATCTTGGTAGCCAGTACATCTGCCGACTTGGCGTCCACAGTGGGTGGAATATAGTCGGGCATGAGATCATCTACAGGCACAGGCACTGCATCTGAAAGGAGGCTGTCAACAGATCGGGCCTCCTGTGCGCGAGGAGAGAGCTGAGCAGGGATAGCATCACGCTGCCTCTTCTGCTCTATCCGATCTCTTGCCTCGTCTGCGGTAGAGGTTTCGCCCAAGCCCTGCTCTTCCATGATCTCAAGAGCGGCCTCGTCATTGGTCGGTGTATCGTAATGGTCAGTCATCAGCCTCGGCCTCAGTGCTGAAGATGGAATCCCCTAACTGGAAACCCTTGGAAGCGAGTTGACCTGTAGCCCTGTAAGCTGAGCTACGGAACTGAGCATCGCCTGCAGACTTGAGGTCAGCAGAGATACCAGCAGCCATGCGGTCGGTGAAGGCAGACTGACCAAGGAAGTCAGACAGGTTAGAACCCGTCGTACCTTGAGCAGATACAGCAGAGGAGCTTGCTGCTACACCAGAGGTAACTGCTCCCTGCTCCTGCTGACCTCTCAGGATACGTGCCTTACGTACAGCACGACGCCGCTCAGCCTGTCTCCTGCTGAGGGCGATAGCATCCTGCTTATCCTGTGCCTCTTCCTGTTGCTCCTGAGCCTTCTTGGCTTGGACAACCGAGGCTGTGGTTCCTACTACTGTTGCGATAAATGCGGCCAGTAAGAATTCCATTACACTGCTCCATTCACAAATATATCCATGCTGTAACCCAGCACCTTACAATCCTTCCCTTCCTCTGTAGAAAGGTGGAGGGACAACGCTCTGCCCTTCCCTCGGATCTTGTTCTTCGTTATCACAGATGAGAACCCATAATCGAACGAGTCCCCTACGTTAGCAGGGAGAACATACCTGCCCAGCCTGTACGCTTGCCTTGACACTGACCACCTATTGCTAGACTCGGAGTCAGCCCAATCCCACTGGAACTGGAGGAAGCAGCTAGACGGGTTGTCGAAGTCTATGGCACCTGTAACGGCGTCCTCAACAAAACCCTGCTCTGTTCTCTCGAAGTGGAAGGTGACAATAGGAGCCTGCTTCTGACGGGCAACCTCGCCTCCTGTCATGTACCCCATCGTGAGATGAGCTGCTGCGTCCACACCTGTACTGTCCACGCTCTCCCAATCCTTGAAGGACAGGTTGTTGTAAGAGCTGATAGTGAACTGCTCCTTGCCGCTGTTAGATGACACGAGGGCAATGTACTTGTTAGAGCGCAGCCCTGTGGATCGGGTAGAGGAGTCGAGGGTGACGGGGTCACCTGACGTATCCGTGATCACTGCACCTGAAGTCTCAGTCACCTCAACAGACAATGTGTCCGTGGTGAAAGCCCCTGCCTTGATCTGACCGAACAGGACGGGGTAAGATTGTCCGGGGATCTTAGCTACAGCCAACGTGCTGAAGGACTGAGTCACTGTATCGAACACCAACTCCGTACCTGCATCTGAAGCAGCTAGGCTCTTATCACCTGTCAGCCAAGAGATCTTACGGGTGAACTCATCGAACTGGCCCTGTACTCCATCCTTAACCAGATCACGGAAGTATGACTTGATCGTAGCTTCTGTGAGGGACGTCACTTTGTAGTCGCCCAGCTCACTAGCGCCAATCACGTAGATGCCATCGTCCGTCCAGTAGTAGATCCTACCGTCGGCTTCGAGGATGGACCTCTTGTGGGTGGTACCGATACGGGAGATTTCCTCCAGCTCAAACTTGTCTGCACTAAAGGCACCACCAGCGTCACCCGCCAGAGACCATACACCGTTCTCTGCAATGATGAACAGCTTCTTACCCAGAGGTATCAGCTTCTGGATGTTGAATGCACCGTTGACTCGTAGGGTGCCACCGTCAGAAGCTACGAGATCTTGGGTCTCTCGGGAGGTGGGGTCACCTTCTTGGTAGCACTTGGTAATTTCTGTTGGGTGAGATACGATCTGACTGAACAGCAGGTAGCTGCCCAGCTTCGGAGAACGGTTGTCGCCCTCGATGATCTCAGAGGAGAATCCGGCGTAGATAGCTCGGCCTGAGTAGTTGGCAACACAGGTGGCCCCGCCGGGAGTGATATCTCTCGGCAGGTTAGCACCTGAAAAGGCATAGCTCAAGGATCGCTCGGCTGTACCTGTTGCCCCACCCAGTCCCCTGTCCTGTGTGTTGTCGAAGTTCTTGTTGTGAGCTTCTTCACGGGAGTCACCACGCTCCAGCGCATCAATGATGAAGTAGCCGCGAGGTGCTTCGAAGTTGAAGGGGTCTTGGTTGTGGTGGGTCTGAGGGTTGTACTGCTCAGCAGGGACAGGGTCCAGCTCAGGGTTGCTCTCCATAGCCTCGGCTGTATTGTCAGCGTTGCTCGGATAACGGTCATAGCTCTCGAATGAGTAGAACGCCTCGATAGGATCGTAGCTTGCACTGCCCCCGATAGAGGAGACAGCGGGGCCAAAGGTCTGGTTCCGCAGGTTGTACAGGTGCGGGTCAGACAGTTGCTTGGGACGATAAGTGACATCTCCGGGTGAGAACAGATCCTTGCCTGTATCAGGGTCTATGTCCTCTACCCCAAAGGTGTCTCTAATCTTGAGGTTATCTGTCCGACTGGTGAGAGTGGTACCGTCCCAGTCGTAGAACAGTACATTACGTTGACCAGCAACGACAACCAGCTCGCCGTCCACGGAAGCATAGTCGACCACCACGCTAGGGGAGATCGACAGTGACTGCTTGGAGATGAGTCCGTCAGTAAGGGGTACGCTTTCCTGATCGTAGAAGAACAGGTCGCTACCTAGTTGGAAGACAACGAAGGTAGTGTTAGGTTGACCGCCTGCCCCTTCCCACTCGAAGGTGGAGAAGGCTTGGCTTTGACGTAAGGCTGAATCAAGGCTGCAGTCAACTGTAGCAGCACCACTCACCCTGTCCATGCCGAGTCGACGGCTGGCTGTGCCGTCCCTGTTCAGTACGAAGTTGCGTTCAGACAGCAAAGCATCTGGAGGGAAGTCAACCGGATTTGCTTCCGTTAGCCTCCCCTTCAGGAACGATGTCACCTTCGCTACTTGTCTTGACCTTGGCATCTTTTACCTTCCTCGCTTCCTTCTTCGCCTCTGCCTTCTCTTCTTTGCGGATGAGGTAGGCGTCGATGTGTTGTTGTGCTACTGCCAGTGAGGACCAAAGCCCTTTAAGATCGTTGGAGATGTTGCCTCCATTCTCATTCTTGATTTCCCACATAGAGGGGAGGACGATGCTTCGGTCAATAACAAAATCTTTATACTGCATAAGTTAGGTGGTCCCTATCAATTATCGTTAAACGGCGGGTTGCCTGATCGGCTCTTGTGGGAGTTCCTCCCGTAGTTAGGCCGCATGACACCCTTGCTGGTCTTCCATGCCTTCCTAGCCATCCGCCTGTCGCCCCTCATAGCTTTCTGTTCAGCCTTGGGGTTAGCCTGCTGCTGCAGGATGATAGAGCATTCGCTCTTGGCTTCGGCTAGGTAGGTAGGAAATACCTCGGCAGGTAGATCTGGTGTGAAGTCGTTGGTGATACCCCATCCCGGCAGGACGTAGCCTCTGACTTGGAACTTAGAGTTCTGTACCGTGTCATCGATATCTGCATCGTAGGAGTCAGTGACAATGTAGTCGTCATCAAATGAGGTGTAGTAGTTGGGAGCCGTGTCCGTCAGTACAATGATCTTAGCTCCGTCGAAGTCCGTAACCTCAAGTGTGTTGTCAGCTGACGTATCACGAGAGTTGGTCATACGAAGGAAACTATCAGGGTCCAGCCACTTGACGTTCTCGTAAGAGGAACGGGTCTCTCCCGGTTGCCTCTTGTCATACTGGACGGAGTCCGTCATGATCTCCTGCACTTCATCAGGGAGACGGATATGTGTGGGCCTAGTCACATCACCCACGTTCTCCAGAGTGATGAACTTCTTCAGGTGAGGCCAGTTCCTACGACTGAGCAACTCATAGAAGACATCACGCAGAATGGTGACGATCTGGATGGACTCCGTTGTGTCGTTAATGTCGTTGACCTCATCACCATCTGTCATGGCGAGGATCGACTGAGTCATTTCAAGCAGGGTCATCTTGCTCATGGCTTACCCCTGCTGGTGTATCTTGGTGATGAACAACTCAAAGTTGTAGAGATTTACGTTAGCTGAAGGTGTAACGTACAGCTCACCGCCGTTGGTCACAAGCTCAGATCGAGCGAAGGTGGGCCAAGAGAATACCATAGGGTTGGGTGAACTTGATGTTCTAGTAAGGGATCTCGTATCTGTCAGGACAGCCCCTAGACCGCCACCAACGTCAAACTCTATGTCCAAGAAGACAGGAAGAGCAACGGCTGTAGCAGCGACGAAAGCCAGTCTCACCATGAAGGCGTCCCCTATAACCTCGGCTGTAATCTTGTTGGTGGATGTGTTCCAATACTCCGCATCACCGTCAGCTCGGTAGGTGGAGGTACTCTCGCTACCAGCTCCGTCTATGGTCAGCTTGGTTCGAGTAGATGATGTGACCGCAAGAGGCGACCCCAGAGTGTAGGTGCTATCTTGATAGTTCGCCCAGCCTGTAGCTGCGAACCTCTTGCTGTCCATAGTAATTTCGTCGAGAGCGAGGTTTCGAAGCTCGCCTTCGTTGTCAACACTAGAAGGCGTGATGACCTGTCCGGCCTGAGCAGCAGTAGCAGTCTTAATCTGCTTTGCCTCGTGCAGTTCCGCTGCGGGTAAGTCTTTGTGGTTAGTCATACGTTCCTCTTAGAAATAAAAAAAGGCGGGAGAGGATTACTCCCGTCCCGCCTCGTAGGTTGCTATACGAACTTATCGTACCTTTTCGCACTCCAGCAGGAGTCGAGCCTTACCGACAGAAGCGTCAGAAACGCTGCCTGCAGAGAAGGCAATACCGATAGTCGTGTCAGCAGCAAGTACCGCCTCAGCATCGAACGTGCCAGCCAGCTGCGACGTAATGTCGGTGCGGCCAGTTGACTCGAGGTTTGCTTCGAGGATAGATACGCCGTTGGTAGCTTCTGAACCGTCAGTGCCAACCTCAACAACAGAGGAGGCAGCGAGGTTGAAGGCTTCTTCAACAACGATAACTGCTTTCAGTACAGCCGTGTCAGCTGGGATGACAGCGTCAAGGATGACGAGGTCAGACAGCAGTTGACCAGTCAGGTCGAGTCGGTACTCAACCTTAACGCCTTCAGTGCTAACAACACCAAAAGCGCGACCCGGTTCAACAGCTCCATAGACACTTGAAGTACCACGGATTGCATCAGTTTCTTTAGACATAGTCATTAGTCAGTCTCCTATTAAGCCGTAGCAGTGGCTGAGGTGATGATCGTACCGACAGTGTCTGCACGCTGGCTACCGAAGCCGTATCGAGCCGTTACTTGGAACTCGTCACGTTGCTTAGGCATGTTACGACGACCTTCAGTAGAAGGCATACGACGCCATGCTGCCATAACTGCGTTGTGGTTGTCATCGATAACAGACAGAGCTACGTTCACAACACCAGTTACAGAGTTAGTACCGTCACCAAACGTACCAGTCGGCAGTCGGTTAGAGGTGATGATGTTCCATCCGTAGATGTTCATGATGAAGTCGTGATCGCGTGCCCAACCGCCTTCGAGAATCATCTTGCCAAAGTCAGTAACGTCACGGCCAATGTTGACTTGCTTGTCCAGCGTAGCTGCAACAACAGGGTCAACGATCAGGACACGACCGCCAGAAGGAACCATAGCCTTGTCGAAAGCCAGCTTCATCTCAACCAGATGGTCCAGAGTGATGATGTCGTTCGTTTCGCCAGAAGCGATTCGGTGAGCAAAACCGTTTACGTTGTTCGGGTTTGCGTCAGTCTGAACGCTGTTACAAGCTGCGAGGAACTTACTTTCGAAAGACTCTTGGAGGAGACGAGTGGCTTCAGCAGCACGAGCAGCCATCAGCTGTTCGATCTGGCTACCGTCTTCACGCAGGTCGTCAGATACTGACCATGCATCACCTTCGTACTCAGTGATAGACATGGTAACTGTACCAGTGTCAATCGGGTTGTACACGAGAGGGGTTTCTTCAGCAACATCCTGAATCGTAGCACTACCGATGGACTTAACATTCAGGGTAGTACCAGAACCGAAGTCGGAAACGTCTCGGTAGAACTGACCCGGCAGAAGACCGTCGTGCAGGTTAGACAGGATAAAAGAGCTGTACTGCTGCGCTTCGATGAAGGCAGAGCTGTTTTGAGTGTTTTGACTCATTTCACAATTCCTTTAAAAAGTTTAGTCGTTAGCTGGCTTGTGTCGTTTCCACTCATTGACCAAGTCCTTGCTATTAGCTCCGACCAATACAGATCGTTCTGGAGGAGGGAGACTACCGTCAGCGTTACGCTCAGGTGACTTCGTAGCAGGGACTGACAACGTAGAGGAACCGACGTTGACTGTGCCTTGTTTCACTTCTGGAAACAGAGCTAACACAGCCTTGGGTTTGGTTCGTGCCAGCGCATTGATTTCTTCCTTCGACATACCCAGTTCTTCAGCTTTACCGTAGAACCGCTGCTCGGCGCTTTCACCGAACTGCTGGCTGATCTGGTTTACCACTGATTCTAGGTTTGCCTTTTCAACCGCAACTGTTCTGTCCTGATTGACTGCTTCGAGTGCAGCCTGTCGGGCGATCTCAGTTACGTCGACTGCTTCTTCCTGTACGGGTGCAGCTGCGGGTGGTTCTGCATTAACGGGAGTGGGCTGTCCTTGGGGCACCAAACGGTCAACAGCTTCTAACGCACCTTTGGCTCTCTGGAGTTCAGCGGCTTGGGCTTCCTTCTCCTCTCGGAGGGCAGCCAGCTCTTTTTCGAGAGTGCTGATGTGCTGATTAGCATGGGGGATAGCATCAAGTGCTGCCTCAACTGAATCATACTTTGGTGTGCCATCTTCTCGTGTAATCGTCTTGAGCTTGTCGGCAAAAGGATTAGCTACGGTTTCCGGGCTTTCTGCTGGCGGCTGTTCGCCACCTTGTCCGAAGATACTTTGGTCAGTTTCTTGCGTCATATTGTAATTCAAACCTTTGGTCTAGGTTATTAAAAGTGAATCTTGCTTATATATTTATACTGTCTGAGCGACTTAAATGTTACTCCAAGTATGAGATAATTTCATACAAGGCTCTCTGGTACCCTACAGAATCGGCCTGCTTGTACGGCCAACAAGGCTCTCCATACCCATCAGTATTGAGGCTAACCTTATGATTAGCCTCGGCTTTTTCTAGGATCACCTCCTTTAGCTTTCGGCGGAAGATGTCACCAGCGTGAAAGCTGGCTTCCATCTCCTTCTTGTCCTGAGCACTAAGCCCATTCGAGAGTTTAGACTTCAAGGTCACCCTCCGTAGCGTCACGCGCTGCTAGGGTTTCTTGGGCTGCATTGGCAACTGATTGCGTCTCCATCTGTTCCTCAATGGCAGCGTTCTCCTTGAAGACACCGAAGTCTTCGATGTTCAGTGCGGTCTCCATCATCTTGGACATCTGAACCCCAGAGATGTGAGGGGCTACGATATCGAAGATGCGGGAGTTGGCTAGGTTGTTGATGTTCTGTACCAACAGAGCCTGATCGCCAAAGTGCTTAGAGCCTACCGCCTTGTACTGACCGGACGCCATCAGGTCGTCCCTAGTGATAGAGCGGAACTCAGTGCGGTTGTTCTCGTTGACTACCAAGTTCTCTGTCTCGTTACCCGACATATATCGGACGGACAGCTCGAGCATGTAGTCGAGCAACGGCTCCAGCACTTCCTCTTCAAACTGTGTGATCTTTTCCTTGAACACTCGGGTGGCAGCATTGTCCAGCTTGCTCACCTCGAAGGCAGTCTTCTCACCGGGAGATCGGATACCCATAGCCTCACGAGGAGCGCCTGCCATCATTTCCATTCGGGCTTCCAGCTGAGCGATCTCCTGATCAGCAACGATGACACCGTTCAGGTTCTTGCCCAGCTCAATGACGTCTCCGCTTTCACCCATCTCAACACGCTCTCCGGGAGCAAAGATGAACTCCTCGACGTCGCCTCGGACGCCCAGAGGAGGATCAACGGCCAAGTCCATAGCATCAGCTCGGAGGTTGGCAAGGTGATCAATACGGTACTGCATGCCTACGAGGTTAGCCAGAGGACTCATACCCCACAGGTTGTAGTCTCGCTGTCTCCAGCTTACGTGGTAGATCGGTACAGATCCCATCCAGCCGGGCAGGTTACCCTTCGACAGTACGTGCATACGGTCCATGACCACGATGCGCTGATTGGTGTACAGCTGGTTAGTATCTGAGTCGTAGTAGTTCCCGTAGAACTCTAGGATCTCTACCGTGTTGGACATGAAGTATTCCTTCAGGTCACCAAAGCCGTCAATGGCAAACGCCTTATGCTTGTCCCAGTCAGACCTGTCAAACGAGGCGGTCTGCTTAAGGATCTCGTCCCGGTAGGCCAGAGCTTTCTGGATGGCTTCCCTCATCTCAGGCTCGTCTTCTCCCCGCAGGATCAGCTCACCTAAAGTACAAACAGATCGTACTACCTTGTCAGCCGAGGCAAAGGAGTTAGCCCGGAGATTAAACACGATGTCGGACGGGGCGATGCGTACAGCGACTGGGCCTCGGTACTTAACTACCTCGTCGCCCAATGCATTCATTCGAACCTGCTCTACGAACTTAGCCGTCATGAACACGTTGCCCTCATCGATGTAGTCGAGGATGGCTCGCTTGATGGCAGTCTTAAACTCACTGCCACGCTGGTTGAGCTTAACCTTCATGTACGACTCGATGGCCTTGTTCTTGCGGAGGACAGCATCCTCTCGCGAAGCCGCCTTCCACTGGAGCCAGTCAGAGTTGGGGAACAGAGCAGCGATGTAGTTGCTGTTGAGGTTGTCCCTGATCTGACAGAGCTTAGGGTAGGTCGTGCTGTTGTTCCAGTCCGTGTTCTCATCGACAGAGGTGGACCGTGTGTCCGTAGCGAAGAGGAAGTTCCTCATCTCTTGAACCTCAGCTCGGTGTGGGTGACGGGCGTCATTCCACTTATCCCAAAGCTGGCCTACCCACTGGGCGATGTCGTCCTGATCAAACAGGCTATCGATCTCTACAACTGTGTCGCTCATTAGTTAAATCTCCTTCCGCCGAAGCGTCCGTTAAAGCGTTTCTTTCTGTTCTTCTGTGCGCCCTGTCGGGGGGCAGCAGGTTTAGTGAGGTGAGCTACAGCTGTAGCCACTACGTCCTTGACGTCATCGTGCGGAGGGTGAGCCGACACCAGTTCTTCTTCTAATACAGGCGTCAGCCCACCCTTGAAGTGCCACATCTGAAGGTCTTCGTAACGGAAGTCGAGGGCGGCTGAGATCCTCTCTTCCTTCTTACCTGACGGGCGGTAAGGTACAACCGAAACCTTCCTGCCACTCTTCTGGATGTGGTCTTTTAGATCCTCCACGATTAGGGACTGAGCTACTGTAGCCTCAGCTATGAGCTTCCTAAACTCCCACTTAGTGTGGAGGGCCATGACCTCTTGAAAATACTCCGCTATCTTGTTGGTCTTGAATCGAGCTATGTCTAGGATGTAGACATCCCCCTGCCAGTCCATGCCAACTACTGCGATGGCGGTGTAGTCTGCTGCGTTCGACAGGGAGAAGGCGAAGTCTATTGCTGCACAGACGTTCAACTTGTTACCCTTGTGGAACACACCGTCCCCAACTGTGACCATCTTCTGATCGTAATACTGGAAGTTCTCCGCTGTTATGCGGTGAGCACCCAGCTTGTTGGGGTTGTTATAATACTGAGCGTAGAACTGCTCCTTGTCTTCATACTCAGAGTAGATACGGGCGAGGATGCTCTTGTTGAAACCAAAAGCCTTACCGTCGCCTCTCACTGTTCTGGGCCAAAGGAACACGCCGTCCTTCTCGACAACCTGCTCTTCGATCTCCCAGACAGGACGCTCTTCAACGAACATACCTTCCTCGTCGTAGACTGAGTAGGTCTGCTTCTTCCACGTACCGTAGATATCAGAGGGGTGGTAGCGTGTACCACATGCTAACGTAAACCCTCCGGGGTTCCTGATAGAGGTGAACTGACTCACCTTCTTTTTCACCGAATACCGCTGCTCTTCCGTGTATGCGTTCTCCGGTACAACGATGTCGTCCGAGACAATGACGTCAGCATGCCAGCCTGTCGTGTTGGTAGTCAGGCCAGCTGTGATGACTGTGGAATCTCGGACGCCCTCTTCCGCTCGGGCTGGGTGGTCGATGATAATCTTGCTCTCCGTCCACTTAGCCCTCTTACCATCTTCTGGGTTGACATACTCTGGGAAGTATCTCATGTACACGTCGCTGGTGAGGATGGCCTTGATAGCGTAGAGCTGCATCTCGGCCAGTCCACTTGTAGCTGACAGGTACAGGACTGTGATCTCAGGGTGACGGGTGATCAACCATGCAACGGTGACAGCTACTATGTGACTCTTCAGATGCGCCCGTGGGAACATGAGGAGTTTGTTGTTAGCGTCGTCGTCGTTCGAATCCTTGTACAGACGGTACTCACCCAGCCACCTGAACGTCTGCTTGTGTATGTCTCCGTAAACGTAGTTTGGGTTGACCAGTCTAGCGAAGTAGTACAGGTCTTCCTTGGCTTGCTTTCGGATAGCCTTAGCCTCCGGCGGCATGTTCTTGATCTTCTCGTAGCTTTGGTCAAGCCAGTCGGACATCACTTCATCCTTTCGATATCATTCTCGTATTCTGATTTGATGGCAACAACGGCGGCTTTCTTCTCAGCCTTCTTTCTCTTCTGAGAACCCTTGCCCCCGTCCATATCCCATCCTGCGTCAGCAAGCCATTTAATTGCTTGGAAGGAGGGGCGCTCTCCAGTAGCTGCCCCAACCATTCCTCGAACTGCTTCTGATCTGAACCGCATTGAGAGTTCTTCTCTCCACTTCGAGATGTAGTCTTCCCTCAGTGTGTTGTGGTTCAGGATTCTCTTCCAGTGGTCCCACCCGCCGAGGTGCTGCTGAGCAAACTCATACTCTGTAGGGTCACCTACTTCGAGGTAGAGCTTCTTAAGGGAAGGGTAGAGCTTCCCCTTGAACTCGTGGTCGTCGTCCTTGAGCGTGTATACGGCCAACTCTGTGTCGTAGTTACTCATCTCTAAGAACAGGGAGTGGGTCAGCCAGACGCCCTGACCCCCCTTGAATCGTTTCTTGTCTATCACTTCCTTGCTACTCCATTCCGTTTCTCGTAACTCCTCATGCCTCCGAGTCCAAGCATCCCCAGCAGAACCGTCATCAGTTCGCTCGCTTCAAGCTGAGGAAGCTCGGTCAAATCGACATCGAAGAAAAGCACTGCCCCAAACTTGAGAATAGGATATGCTACGAAGTTATATGCCAAGGCGATACCGCAAGTCCACCCCACAAAAGGGCGCCAACCTGATACGAAGACGCTGTGGCTCTGAGCCTCAGCTAGGTTAATCTTCAGCTGACCGAGGAGTCCTTCCAACTCCCCGTTCATTTGCAACTGAGCCAACTCTTCCTTGGCCTTCTTTCTTTCGTTGACGTCGGGGATGACCCTGTCTAGGAGATCCCCGATCAACGGTATGGCTTGCGTCCAGCTCATTAGCTACCTCTCAACCGGAAACCAGCGAAGGTACACTGAGAACCATCGACTTCCGTAAGGGAGATAGTACCCGAGCCAGCACGACGCTGGACTGTCAGTTCTACTGTCTGGCCTTCCACTAGGTCATACAGAGCAGAGATGGACTTACTGACAAGACCCTGCGCGTCGGCAGACAGTATTTGCTTGTCTCTGAAGGCGACACCACCACCGCTGCCCTTAACAACTATGTCCAAGTAAAACGAATCCGTAGCGTTCGATTGGGTGCCATTGATATTCCCGATGAACTGGTAGATGCCTGTTAGCGGTACAGTGTACTGGCCCGTAGTCGGGTCGTAGTTGTCTATATCTGTAGCAGGGAAACCGGGAGTGGCACCTGACACTGTGTAACCCAACCCGTGGTCGAACTTCTTGGTGATAAACTTCAGGGTGAGTTCTGTAGTGCCCGAGGTGGTACCAGTGCCCGTACCGATAGTGGTGTACTTAAAGTCACCGATGTGCTGGATACCACGCTCGATAACCATGCTCTTACCAGAGGAGTAACTTGTGTTACGGCCCTGATGGTTGACGAAGAACGAGGTCGTCTCGTCGCTGTCCCAAGTGACGGCGTCGTCGATGTAGATAGGATCGGACACATTGCCAACGTCCATGTGGAAGTTATACACACGGTTGTTACGAGAGGTCCAGAACACGAGACCCTTACGGCCTACGTGATCACCGAACTGGTCAACGGCCAGAGACTGGAACGTGTTGTTGTACACACCACGTACACCTGACTGGTGGTTGATACCGAATCGTGCACCAAGGGCGTTGTCTGCTCGTGTGTCTACACGGTGGATGCCGTTAAAGTCGTTGGAGTCAACCCACTTGCTTAACTCGTACCCGATGACGGAGACGTAGTCGAAGATGAAGTTGGTGAAAGTGTTCAGCGTAACAACAGCTCGCTGAGAGTAGCTAGGTGCACCTGAGTCACGACCTTCAAGGTATACGGCAGTGCCGCACGTACCTGTGTGGTGGAGGCGGGTGAACAGATTAGCAGCAAAGTTACGAGTGCCTGTGCGTGAAGCACCTGATGTGCTGTCAGCCACACAACGGAGGATAGTGTTGGTGGTTGAGTTACTGGTGATGACGTTGATGTCGAAGATGCTGGATGCAACAGAGTGCAGATCCAGACCACTGCCTACACCCAACTCCGCCTGCAGGTTGATGACGCCACTGTCATACACAACCTCGTCGACGCTGGTGTTGATCAGGTACTCACCCGCTACCCCGTTGAAGAGCATGCGTGAACCATTGAACCGGAGTACCACCAGCTTACGCAGGGTGATCTCTTTACAAGCGAACACACCTGAGTCGAAGTCTAGATAGACGGTACGGTCGTCAGCGGCAGCGATGGCTGCAACGGCTGTTATTGCCGCGTTGATTTCTGCGCTGTCGTCAGTGACGCCATCGCCTTTTGCGTTACAGACATCGTAGATGTTGTAAGATGACTTGTTGTCGTCAAAGTCGAAGACCGAACCTTTAACTCTGGTTACCATGCTTGTGTCCTTCTCTGTTGGAACTGGTGATTGTTTCTTCTTTCTGAATAGTCGTTTGAGACAGGGGAACATTAGTCGAGGGGGAGTCCCAGCCTTAGATCGGCTGCTCTCTCTGCTGACAGTACGCCCTCACTCTCTAAGAGGTTGATAGCTGACTGGTAGCCTGCATCGTCCACGCTGATAGCTACGTCCCTTCCTACCGACAGCAACTGTGCCTGAGCCACGACAGCGGGATTGCTGTGGGCGAAGGAAGCAATGGCTTCGTCAGCGGTGAAAGAGTTGTACAGCTCTCTAGGGGAGAACGTCTCTTTGTGGGTGGGAGCAGGGGCTTCAGGTGCCACCTCAACTTCCCACCCCTCTAGTTGCGTGTAGTGCTCTTGAGCGAACTCTAGGGTAGCGTCGATGGTGTTCTGTATTTCACCACCTTTCTTCAAGTGAATCTTCATTCGATAATCTCCACTAACTTGATGATGACTACACCGTCTCCTGCCTTGCAACCAGAAGAAGTAGAAGAGTCAGTGGCATGACCACCTGTTCCACCGCCGAAGTAAGTTTTTGCAGCGGCGGTCCTAGAATCTACAACACCCCCGCCTCCTGCGAAGATACCCGGTGACAGAACACCGTTAGTCCTTTGACCCTCTGCGCCTGCACCAGCCCCTATTGAAGCTGTCGACCCAGTGTTGCCAGTTCGTCCCGCTGATGTGAGCAGCAAAATACTACTCGAAGGGTCTCGGCCTGCAATGATGGAGACACCTTCTCGACCTACCCCTCCGTCTGTGTTGCTGGCGCTAAGGTTACCGATCCCGTCAGCGCCCGGACCGTATGCACTACCACCGCCTGATGCGAAACTTGCCCCGCCTGAAACTCGTTGGACGTCTAGGTCGCCCCCTCGTCCTCCAACCCCGGCCCCGCCTGCTGCACAGTCGACTGTACTAGGGCTTCCTGTTGTGCTGGTGGCGTGGCCTCCTCTGTAGCCTTCACCGAGGATGCCAACAGAGCCACCGCCTCCGGCAAATCGTGACCCACTGCTGGAACCAGCCGAGGCGGTCCCCACCGTGTTGTCTGCATTACCCCCTGCGCCGCCAGTAGCATTAAACAGGTTGCCGCCTGATGCGGTGCCACCTGCTCCACCTGCTACACTTCGTGTCCCACTTCCTGATGCCGTTACTCCAGCTCCACCACCGTTCCCGGTCATGGTGTCTATATCACTGCCAGAGAAAGTAGTGTTTCCTCCTGCTGCTCCCGGCAGTGCCCCGGAGAGAGTGTGACTAGCTCCAGCTCCGATTGTAGCTGTATAGCTTACAGCTGGGTCTAGTGTAAGGATACTCGCTGCACACCCTCCTGCACCGCCTCCAGAAGAGACATAGGTGCGGTTACCCGTAGTACCCGCAATTTTACCTGAAAGGCCACCTGCTCCGATGACAAAGGCCAGCACCTTACACTTGAAGGGAGGTGACCAGCTCCGTGAAGTAGAGAGAATCCACTCAATATCTGGGACGACAGGGTTGCCGCCCCCTGATGAAAATCCACTGAGACCGATAGCCATTAGTCGTCATACCCCATCATAATTACAGTGACGTTGGCGATGTCACTCTCTGCAATGATGTAGTCGTTGGCGTTCAGGACTACCGGGCCGAAGGACAACTCCTCGTCCACTGCTACGCTCTGCTTGACAAAACGTCTTACGTTCTGGAGAGTACCATCCACTGTGGAAGCGCCTACCTCTACGACAGCAGCACCTGCACCGCGATTGAGGATGTGGACGACATACGTGCCGCCATTGATTCCAGCCTGACCCACGCTTGCGGGAGCACCTGCTGTTAGATTAATGCCTACTGATTTGGTCGCCATTAGATAAGTCCTAAGAAGAATTTACGGGCTGATGTGTAATCGTCAACCGATGTGAGGATTGTGTTGCCGCCCACTGTTGTGCCAGCGGCTAGATCGAACGTGGGAGTGTTGCCTGCAGTCAGGGTGGCGAACACTGTGTAGCTGGCGCCGTCTACGTCAAATGCCTTGAACTCTACCTTGTCTCCGTCATTGACGCCCGTCTGGACATTCCCTGTTGCTGTGAAGGTGATGTTTCCTAGCGTGACGTTCTGTCCGTTGAGGGCTGCTACCACCGCACCGGGAGCTAGAGCGTCTGCGTTAACCGACCTCTGGTTAATTTTAAACAACACTTTATCGCCTGACTCCAGCCCCTCACCGAACGTCACAACGCTCTCAGAGGTTTCAGCATAGTCACCTGTGTCTTGGTGCACACCGTTGACGTACACATCGAGGTTGAGGCTCCCCGGTGTATACGTCTCGGTGGCGAGGGTGAAGACCGTCTGGCCTTGGGTGGCGACAAAGGATTCCTGTACCGTGTTCACCGTCTTACTCGTGTCAACATTGATACGGGCATCCACATACGCCTTGTTCACCGCCTCTGAAGAGAGAGACGGGGTGGGTACGTTAATGATCCTGTTGCTGTTCATGTCCAGCGTTTCGAGCATCTCGTTAGGCTCGCCCGTGTCTATGTCACGAGAAAGAACCCTATCATTGATGTAGTCCTCTATCTTCTGGAAGTTGCTGTTAATGTTGGCGAGGTTGAACCCGCTTAGGATACTAGTTAAGCTAATCTTGTCTGGCATACTTACCTCTTAGACTTTGTGCCCTCGCACTTCCATCGCTTCCGTGATAGACGCAGAGGTGAGTTGGGGTTCTTAGCTGCTGCTGGGTGTTTCTTCATCTGTGCAGCTGACCGAGCGCAGTAGGCGTCTCCTTTCTTGGTGCCGGGCTGTACACGGGCTGAGCCGTCCTTAGCCTTACCTGCCTGACCGTAGCTCACCTTCTTACCCGAAGCTGTCACCTTGACCTTGGCCTTTCCCTTTCTCGGCTTAGTTGCCATAGGGCTTCCGCTTCCGAGCTGATTTAACTTTTATCAGTTTACGCTTACCGCCATCAAGCTGGTTAAGAGAAGACCGCTCCACGTTGGCGTGAAGGACATAATCTCCCCTCATCAGCTTACGCTTACCTGTCTCACCATCAACCGCCTTGACAGCTACCATCTCAGCTGCTTTGGTGTCAGCATTACTGATGATCTTTCTCGCATCCTTGCGAGCCTTGTTTGAGTTGTAGGCTTCCTTGGTAGGCATCACTTGTTCCCTATGTCACGGAACGCTTTATCGATAGCATCGTTGTATCGGTAGCAGACATAGTAGCCCACTGCAAATGAGATGATGGCTACACTAATCAATTCAATCATTCTTTATCCCCTCTCAGTATATGTCTAGACATATGTATTAAATAACTTTTCATTCTCTCTTTTTATTCTTATTAAATATATATAATATACTTATTATATACTGGTTGAGAGGGGTAAATGTTACAAGCATTTACATATTCCTTACAACTTACTACATATTTCTTACATCAGAGAGAGGGGTGAAGGAGCTAGTGTGTACATAGGCGTCGGGCTTACGCACCGACGTATACTCTCCCTTTCTAGCGTTCTACTTCGTCCCCCTGACATACTCCCTTGCACCATTTTGGTGCATATACTAGAAAGCTCCTCAGAAGCCCTCAGAGGCTCTCAGGGAGGCTGTCAGCAAGCTGACACTAACCTGGTAGGGTAGCCTAGCCTATATCCCTAAAACCTCTCAGATCGGCTCAGAATGCGTTCTCAGGCATCACCTCAGGGGTCTTCCCCATTGTAGGAAAAAATTGTGAGAAAATGTCGAGGGGCTTTAAGGAATAAAAGAAACCCCCATACCCCCAGCCCTACCCCCAATATTATAATATACTAATATTATAATATTCATATATTCATACATTCGGATATTCATATATTCTAATATTCATACATTCGAACATTCTCATATCCTAATAAGATAACGTGAGTGGATACTAACATAGGCTCAGGCTAATTGAGAATGATTCTCATTTACATCTCAGGACAGGCTCAGGCTAAATAAGAATGATTCTCAAATAAGAATGATTCTCATTTACACTTGACCAAATGGTCAGGAAGTGATGTTGTCACCTGTCTACATCAGCCCAGAGAACACGGGGCTTTCAGCACATTATAATGTTCTAATATTCCCCTGAGGCTTCCTGTGGGCTTCTGTGGGCCGTTTCCCAGTAGGTAAGGCTGGGCTATTCAGTTTGCTATCGCCTCCCCTACGGCTTCAGAGACGGCTTAAAAACTGGAGACCACTACAAAAATCACATGGTTTTTCATACAGTGGTGGATGTATATCCAGTGGTTTTACATGAATATATTTCATGTTCAGCTGTTGCATTCCGGGCCGGGATGTGATAGGGAGAGTGCTGCCACCTTTTATACCTAATCATCATTAGGTGTGGCTTATCAAGTTATTAGAAATTCTAATTAGACATCTCTGACCGGACCGTCTAATCTTCACCTCATCAAGTAACACAACGGATCAACAAACATGGAGTACAACAGAGCCACCATCGAGAAAGTAGATGGAGACTACATCTACCGAGGCGAAGTGAAGTGCGGCAACTTTTGGAAGTGCACGCAGCACAACGAAGCTGGAGGATCAATGCAGCTGACAGTGCCGGGATATTGGACCACTCAACGTGTGAAAGAGTACCTCGGCTACCAGTTTGACTACGAAGCGATGGATAACCTGTTTCTGGTTAAGAAATTGTAAAAAAAGGCTTGCATCTAGTTGGGCATTCGGATAGAGTGCCCTTCTAAATACAAGTTTGACAAGTGGCGAGGACCAGCGCCCCGGATTACGACACTCTGGCCTAGCATCGGGCAACATGCTCTGATAGCAGAACGGCTCCGGCAACAGCTGGCAGTCTGAACGCAGGATGGGATGAGGTGGTAGCGATGTGAAGCGGTAAGCCCCAATCGAGGCCGACCGTACCCTACGGAATCTACTCAAGGGTCACCTAGCAAGCCACGGGGCTTCTAGGGTGTACTGCAGATGAAACGCTGCAGATAATATCGGTCAATATCACATTTCTGGCCTTAGGGTGTATCCCTATCGCTGGTTAGCCTATGCCGGTCTCTGGCGGCTGATATGGTGAGACTGTCGGCATCAGCTGACGGTCAAGCCAAGGATGCTGCAACACTGGCATAGGATGAGTTATTGAGAAAGTGTTAATGGTTAGCACTTTCCTTATAACTTATTGAATCTAAAAGGAAATTTTATTATGGCTATTTCAACTATCAAAACTCTGAAGAATGCACTCAAGCGAGTAAGCAAAGCAGCGACCGAAACCACCATGATCGAGGCTACTGGTTTTGCTTTCGATCAACTGGCTGAGCATCGCAACACTACGCCGCTGATGGTGATCCTCGAGGCGCTGTCCGGTATTGCTGGCAAGCCGAAAGGATTGACCCGAGCCAACATGCTGGATTACATCGGGCAGATTGGCCTCGAGTTTGACAAGAAAGAAGGCACCATCTCAGTGCCCAAGAAACTGAAGATAAACCGTGATCAACTGGCGAACGATTTTTGGACGCTGTACGTCACGGAATCACAGCCTAAATCTGCTGCCGAAAAGTTTGAATCAGCAGCCAGATCTGCCGTCAAAGGTGGACTGAGTGTTGAAGAGATGCTGGCTGTCCTGCAGACAGTGGCTGATGAGGCTGCAGCTGAGGATGCTGAGTGATCGAATGGCCGGACCTATGGGTAACTATGGGTTCGGCCTCAATCAACACTGAAGAGCTCCAGTAAGAGCGAAACACTATACAACAGAGAGACAGAGACAATGAGCGGAATTGAACTTGATAAGAAAAGGATTGCAGGATGCACTGAAGTGCGGTCTCCGTGCGGATGGACCCCGATCACCCGAATTGTGATCGAGCGGTATCATTGGGGGCGGAACCTTTCGGTCGATGGCGGCTACCGCCTCCGGGTAATTGGAGACGGCATCTCAACGCTGGTAATGAACGCCATCACCCGATAAAAAAATAAACCACAACGCCCCCAAATGGGGGCAAGGTGTCTACAGCTAGCAGCTGTACTGAAGAGCCACAGTATTGGCGAAACACTATACAACAGAGAGACAGAGACATGATCACAGACAAGTCGCGAACAACCACTGACAGCGCGCGAACGAACAACGGACACATACAAACAATCACGCAGGATTCCGAGGCCAACGACGGCAAGCAGACATCTCACCTGTCTATCCGAATGCATTGCAAGGATATGGACCTGAGCCAGAAAACAGAGAAGCTCTGGATTGATGGTCGAGACCTGAAGGTCAAGACGATTCGGGCCTTTGATGAGAACGGCAACAGCGTTGAGTTGAGGATAATGTTTGACGCATAACCCACAACGCCCCCGAAAGGGGGCAGGTGTCATCGGCTACCAGCCGGTCTGATGAGCCGCAGTAACGGCGAAACACTATACAACAGAGAGACAGAATATGACAGGACCACGTACCAGAATCGAAGTACACCTTGCGCCGTATTTACTTGCGGCTGCGATGGTGCTAATGTTCGCTGACTATTTTATTTGAGGAAAGAGTAATGGATAGAGCAAGACTTGATGCGTTCAAAGACGAGCGTGTAGGTAAGAACTGGGAAGGTGCATTGCGCCACGGTCGGCATATATGGTGGCGTGAGATGGTGCTGCCCCTGAATCAGCTGCTGATTAATCACGCTACGAATGCACACGACCATGCGATGGACCATTGTCTGGCGGATGATGAAAGTGAATGGTTGGGGGCAGATCGTGCGAGGCGCGTCGCCAGCCATTACGTCAGGCAGTTTGCCAATCCCGATGCATCACAACCACTAACACGCACCAGTGTATGGTGCAGGAGAATGTCATGACACAATTCACAATCACTGGTGACCGTGTAGGTTATCAGGTAGTCGTGGAACGTGAGGGCGTGGAGTATCACGCTCTCTTTCGTATGATCGAGGATGCCAGCTGGACTAGCTTGCATGTCGGCCATGATCTTAAACTTGCAGTGTATATTGCGCTGCGCAAAGCATCTGAAATTGAAGAGGTATATATCAAATGAAAACTTTCAAAGCAATGAGCACTCAACGTCGCATCAACATCGGCGGAGACTGGAACGCCACCATTATCGGACTGGCTGAGGAACTGCGCGGTCTGGCTGACCGCATGCGCCAGATGAATGACCGCAAACCGTCGGATTACCTGAAGCAAGTGGCGGTCAACTACGATGGTGCAGCCGAAAACGTGCTGCACTCGGTCGACAGTGAACCGTTCTACATCTCAGTGAATGGGTTCACCTTCGGAGTAGTGGAGGTGAACGATGCTCGAGTATGAGGATTACGTTGATGAGCTAGAGGAAGTGGAGGGTCGATCCGTCGGCACTCCCTTCTCACCTGCACTGGAACTGCAGGAAGGACCGGGAGACAACACACCGGAAGCGACCAAGGCACTCGAGCTGGCATTGTTACATGAGCCCAGCCCATGCGACAACTGTTGCTGGCGTGAGAGTTGCGCCGATGGTATGGCATGCCGGACGTTTTACCTGTACACTACGCAACGTGTACCACGGATAGCAGACTATCCGCCGGACGTTGAACGCCAGCCTACACGTAGTGGTTGGAAACTAATTGAAGAAGGGAAGTATTGGAATGAGCAGCGATGATATAGATTTTTACTGCATGCGTGCTTTGACTCAGGACCGAGAGGCTTTAGGTCATAAGTCATACACCTTCACACGTAACGCGGTGGCTAAGTACCGCCACATGACGTACGAAGAGATAGAGGAATTTCGAAATGATAAAGCTAAGCAAGACTAGCAAGATGCCGGGCAAGTCGTGGTCCCTGCCTGCTATCGCTACGTGTCCCGGTGCAAGGGAAGGCGGTCAGTTGGTAGAAGTGTGCCAGAATTGCTACGCGACTAAGGGATACTATCACATGCCTTCCGTCAAGGCACCGCGTGAGCACAATATGCAGGACTGGAAGCGTGATGAATGGGCAGCTGATATGATAGCAGCCCTAAGCAAGCTCAAGTTCTTCAGGTGGTTTGACAGTGGCGACTGTTATGACGTCAGGCTGGCAGCTAAGATACTCGAGGTGGTGAAGGGATGCCCGAACACTCAGTTCTGGATGCCAACCCGGATGCATAAGTTCGAGAAGTTCTTACCCATCCTGCGTGAGATCAACAACCAACCAAACTGTGTGGTTCGTTTATCGGGTGACACAGTAGGCGGTCCAGCACCAAAGGTGCCGGGCTTTACCAATAGCAAGGTGATACCAGCGGGTATCATCGCGACCGAATCCGATGTTCAACTGTGCCATGCACCGGAGAACAAAGGCAAGTGCGGCGACTGCAGAGAATGCTGGAATGACAGCACTCAAACTGTAGCGTATCGCGAACACTAATTCAGGAGAAACAAACATGTTTAAAATTGAAAGCCACTACATTGATTCCATCTCTAATGGTCACAGCTTTTCCTCTAGAGAAGAGGCTTTAGAGTATGCCGTTGAACAGATGCAGGGATACGTGAAGCAATTTATAGAGGAGTTCGTAGATATCGAGAGGGTGAGCATTAAGGATGACCCGGATGCGTTCATCTACGCTGTGCGGCAGCAAGAGATCGACAGCTACGACTTCGCAGACGCTCTCGAAGATTACGTCGATCAGGTTCAACTCGAAAGAAGCGCATACTTGCAGCGTATACAAGTGCTGCAGGCGAGGAACACTGAACTCGAAGAGCAACTTAAAGAACTTAGGCAAGGCAATCAGGAGGCACAATCATGATCATCAACTTCTTCAACAAGAAACGAGAGAAAGAACTAAACAACCTGCAGACTTTCGAGCGCAGTAGTAAGCAGGAACATGACACCACCATCAACTCGGCTTACACCAAGCTGGCAGCGACAGAGGTAGCGGAGTTCTTCACACCAGTGGAGACTCCCATCCTGATCAACGTCGATGGCGACACCCGACCTATCGAGGGTCGCAAGGCTATCGTCAATCCTGAGAATGGTGAGGTGCTGTCTATTGTATCTGATCGGTACAAGGTGGTGACCAATCAGGAAGTGTTCAATGCTTTCGATAACGCACTGGCCGAGTCTAACATCGACCTCACTGGTGCATACAAGACTATCTATCAGATGGGCAAGGGTGGCAAGACGTTCCTGAACTACTCGTTCCCTGCCTACGAGACAACCATTACCGACCGAGTGGTAGGGGATACGGTGCGCCTGTCATGTGGTGCTATCAATGGGTACGACGGGCAGACCATGTTCTCTACCACCTTTGACAGCGTCAGGCTGGTGTGTACCAATAGCATGGTGACAGCTGACCCGATTGCATTCTACGCTGGCAAGCATACGCAGAACCTAGTAGTGGAGACAGCCATCGAGAAGATCAAGCGAGCGATTGATGTATACTGCGATCACGCTGAGCTGTACAAGCGATGGGCTGATACACCAGTTGATGTAGTCGATGGCACCCTGTTGTTCGAGAGACTGGTAAAAGCTCACTGCAAGGGACGCAAGCTCTCGGATGATAGCAAAGCCAAGATGCTGCTCGACTACCAGCGCCAATGGGAGCGTGAGGTCGAGGTACTTGGCAGGAACCGATGGAGTCTGTATAATGCACTCACTCACATGAGTACACACCGTCAGGTTCGTACCCGTGGAGACAACATGAATGCACAGAAGTCTGCTCAACTTAACCGTGAGCAGGATCTGCGCAAGTTCATGGCAACTAACACTAACTGGTTCAGCGAGGCAGCATAATGAAACCATCTAAGCTACAACGTATGGAATTCCACAGGGATTTCTTTAGGCAGGAGATCGAGAATCATTTCGATCTCTATGATTTCAATGAGACAATGGACCCCAACTTCTACGCCAAGCTAGGCATGAAGATGGTGGATCTCTATCGTGATTCGTTCGAGTATCAATTCGATGAATCCTTCTACTCATACAACGGAGAGTGAATGAACATATTTTATTTACATGACAACCCACGTACAGCGGCAGAGTATCAGTGTGACAAGCACGTTGTGAAGATGGTGCTCGAGACAGCTCAGCTTCTCAGCACCGCACACCACATCAGCGGGTCGCCTCATGCACCTGCCCTGTACAAGGCCACTCATAAGAACCACCCGAGCGCAGTGTGGGTACGAGAGAACAAGGGCAACTACCTGTGGGCACTGGAGCACCTAAAGGCTCTGCTCTCTGAGTACACGTATCGTTACAACAAGGTGCATAAGACATCGCGTCTCATCCCTATCTTGGATAACGTGCCTGACATCTCAGACGATGACATGACCGAGCCACCGCAGTGTATGTATGACGATTGCCGTCACCCTGATGTGGTGCATGCCTATCGTACCTACTACGCTGAGCGTATGGGTGAGATCGATATGCGCTGGACTAGACGAAGTAAACCAACATGGCTGGAGAAGTAATGAATAAACACATTGAGCTTGTGAAGAAATGGCTTGCAGACCCTGAGTCGGTGACACAGGAGGAGCTGAAGGCTAATGCTGAGGCTGCTGCTGCTTATGCTGAGGCTTATGCTACTGCTGCTTGGGCTGCTGAGGATGCTGCTACTTATGCTGCTGCTGCTGCTGCTCACTGGGTTAAGAAATACGAGGAGATGATTGATGATTAGTATCGAGCAAATGAAAGAGGAACTGATTGAGCACAGGGTGCACACCATGTCAGTGGATGAGATGATGAGACTCGCCACCCTGCAGATCAGAGAGAACTTGAACAAGCGGTCCCGCTATTTCATAATGGACCTTTACAACGACATGACCGGAGAAAGAAATGACTAGACATAGTAAAGCTAAAGAGATTGCCTTCGTTCACATGTGGAACATGGGTGAACTGGAGAAGAACGAGAAGGTGTACACTCAGCTGCTCAACGAGCTGCTCAGTATGAGTGATGACTTCGTTGATGAGTTGTATGAGGATCTGAAGAATGGGTAGGTTCATGTACATGGTCGGCGTAGTATGGATGATTCTGTGGATACTGTTTACTTTCTGGAGTCAGATCTTCATGTCACCGGGTAACTTCCTATCGGTAGGTATGGTGGCTGTCATCATTGTGGCAGTCATCACATGGATAGGTGCACCTGATCTAGAGATCACGTTCGAGGATGACGATAGGGAGTGATGATCCAATGTGTTGCAATGAGTGAGAAAATATGCTAAAATAAATACTTCTTATTTAGAGACATCTAATAAGACATATGTAATTCACTCACTTACTTCTCTTCATATTTATCAAGCTCGCTTCGCTCGAACTTGATCATTCACTTCATTTAACGATCAGAATTTAATAGCTAGTGTGTGACTGAAATCGTCAGGCTTCGCTCTGACGTATACTGATCATCTATTTCTAGAAATATATTAGGAGACATTAATGTCAACATGTGTCGAAAAACTATCACACTCATGTGGTAGTGGGGACGGACTCCAAGTCTTCGAAGAGGATGGTAACTACACTGGGTACTGTTTTGCTTGCGGTACCTACGTGTCAGATCCTTACGAAGCAGGGAGTCCTCCCCCGATGGTGAGCGTCAAGTCAGATGCTGATCGTCTAGCGGAACTGTCGGATATCCGCACTGGTCTGTCATCGATGGCAGTACCCTCTCGTTCACTCAGTCAGGAATCACTTGACTTTTACGGAGTTAAGGTTGGTGTCAGTCAGCGTGATGGCGAGACCCCTGAAGTCCTGTACTTTCCGTACACCAATCAGCATGGTGAGCTCTTCCGGTACAAGGCTAAGCTGCTTGACCCTAAGAAGATGTGGTCTGTCGGTCTGACTGGTCAGCCTGTTCAGTTCTTCGGATGGCAGCAGGCTCTGGCTACTGGTGCGAGGAACCTGTATATCACTGAGGGTGAGACGGATGCTATCGCTCTGCTAGACATCTTCAGGAAGAAGAACGCAGGCACTGAGTATGAGAAGTTTACGCCTGCTATCGTGTCTATCCCTAACGGGGCAGGCAACGCAGCTAACTTCATCAGCAGTCATATCGACGAGATCACCCGCCGATTCAAGGACGTTGTCCTCGTGTTCGATCAGGATCAGGCAGGCAAGGATGCAGCTGCATCAGTCAGCCGTGTGCTGCCCGGTGTCAAGGTGGCTGAGCTGCCTGCCAAGGATGCCAATGCATGCCTGATGGAAGGCAGGGTGAAGGCTGCGTATTCGGCTGTAGTGTTCGGAGCAAACCGTCCTAAGAACACTCGCATCCTGTACGGCAGCAGCCTTGTTGAGGCAGCGAAGAAGAAACCAGAGATGGGCCTGAGCTGGCCGTGGCAGGGACTGACTGATGCTACCCGTGGTATCCGTCGAGGTGAGACGATCTACTTCGGGGCTGGTGTGAAGATGGGCAAGAGCGAGGTGGTGAATGCCATCGCTGCTCACATCATCACCGAGCACGACCTGCCTGTGTTCCTCATCAAGCCAGAGGAAGCGGTGACCAAGACGTATCAGATGCTGGTAGGTAAGGTGGCTGGTCGGATCTTCCATGACCCTAACATCGAGTTCGATGAGGAGGCATTCGACCTTGCCTCTCAGAAGGTGGGAGATAAGGCACTCATTCAGGACGTCTACCAGTTCGTAGACTGGGACGTACTCAAGCAGGACATCATGTACGCTGTGGTCAGTGAGGGTGTGAAGGACGTCATCATCGACCCCATCACCTGCTTCACTAACCAGATGAGTGCAGCCGAGGCTAACGAGCACCTTGTATCCCTGTCAGCTGAGCTGTCAGCTATGACTAAGGACCACGGGTTCACGGCCTACATCTTCTGCCATCTCCGCGCTCCAACAAATGGAGAACCACACGAGCGTGGCGGTAAGGTGATGTCTCACCAGTTTGCAGGCAGTAGGGCTATGATGAGATCGGCCCATTACATGATCGGACTGGAAGGCAACAAAGACCCCGAGCTTGATATGCTCGAGCGTAATCAGCGCAGGCTGGTGATACTCGAGGACAGGGAGTTCGGGAACAGTGACATAATCAACCTGTACTGGGACTACCAGACAGGGCAATTTAACGAGATGAAAAACTATGAAAATTAATAAGGGTATGTGGTACCTGCTAACAACATCAGCTATCATGCAGACGGTGTTCGTACTGTTCCTGTTGTTCTCCTCGCAGAAGGCTAACGCTGAGGAGTGGTTGGTGATTCAGTGCGGCTTTGATAGAATAGAGATCAGGGCTAGTGACTACCCTCGTGGTGTCGCCATGTCTAAGGATCAGTTGTGTGACTGTCTACGTCGGAGATCCCAGCGGGGCGAGTGTAGCTTACGCAAGGCACAGTCAGACTTCTATGAGCAGCAGCAGAGGCTTACGGAGGAGCTGATCAACTCTATCAAACCATCAACAGTAAGGATCAACAAGTGACAGCAAGACAGGAACTTCTAGAACTGTACACTGACAAGTACACCACCTACTTGAAGCTGATGCAGCGCAGGACAGGTACTATCATGGATGCCGAGGACGTCGTCCAGACAGCGTTCGAGAGGTCACTGAGGTTCATCGACAAGTTCGACATCAAAAAGTCAGAACTGGTTACTTGGTTCGGTGCCATCCTCAACAATGCTTATGTCGACTGGGAGCGGAACAGCGAGACCATACTCCCTCACAGCCTAGCACCAGAGGAGGTAACCGAGGAACTGGAGTCTCAGTTCGAAGTGCCGGACATGAGGAAAGAGCTGGCGAGATACATCAGCCACTACCCTAATGTGGAACACAGGGATGTGCTGACTCTCACCCTGATCGAGAGGTTCTCAGATAGGGATGCAGCAGACATCACATCAATGACACACACTAACGTGCGCAAGATCAAGCACGACTTTAAGAGGAGGATCACTGACCCCCATCGTAAACCTAACATGTGGATCTAAGGAGCAACCATGAGACGAGTAGTGTTCGACCTAGAGGCAGATGGCCTCATGCCTGAAGCGACGCAGGTGTGGTGCTGTGTGGCTCAGGATGTAGACACAGGTGAGGAGTTCATCTTCGAACCTCATCAGATACAGGAGATGCTCTCGTTCCTGTCATCATGCAAGGAACTGATCGGCCACAACATCGTGGAGTATGACATCCCTGTACTCGAGAAGCTGTACGGTTTCTCATATGACGGGTGTGTGTTTGACTCCCTGATAGTGTCAAGGCTGCAGCGAGCCAAGCGTGTTAAGCCTCCCGGCTGTAAGGCTGGACCTCACTCCGTTGAGGCATGGGGTATGCGCTTCGGACGAGCCAAACCTGAACACGAGGACTGGTCACAGTATTCACCTGAGATGCTCCACCGCTGTCGTGAGGATGTCGAGATACAGAAGACGATCTATAACTACCTGCTCGAAGAAGGCAAGGATCACAACTGGACAACGGCACGTAAGGCAGCGTTCAAGTTCTTCGAGATCATGGGCAAGCAAGAGCAGTATGGCTGGCTCATGGATGAGGAGAAAATACACTCCGGCATTCACATGCTGGATCATTGGGTTCGTAAGATCGAAGCCTTCGTCGTACCCACCATCCCCAAGGTGCGTGAGGTATCGAAAGAAAAACAATGGCACGATAAACCGTTTACTCAAGCGGGTAAGTACAAAGCCCACACCATAAACTGGATGGAGTCTGTCGGACTCAACCCAGATGACCGACCGATAGGAGGCAGCTTCGTTCCTGTCCTCTATCGAGACATTGACTTAGGTAAGCAAGCGGAGGTTAAACGCTACCTATTATCACAGGGCTGGCGTCCCCGTGAATGGAATACGAACGATGCTGGTGAGAGAACTAGCCCAAAGCTACGGCACGACGATCCCTTCGAGGGGCTGGTCGATAAGAAGGCAAGGCTCATCGCTCGACGCATTCAGATCATCCACCGACGAGGTATGTTGACAGGGTTCCTGCGTGACATGGGAGAGGACAAGCGCTTGCGTCAGTCCATCTCAGGCATCGCAGCAACTGGACGGCTGACACACCGAGTCATAGTCAACGTGCCGGGCAGCGATAAATTCTTTGGGAAATTTATTCGAAAGTGTTTCATCTGCAAGCCCGGTTACGTTATAATTGGTACTGACTCTGCAGCATGTCAGAACAGAATGCTTGCTGCTAGGGTTGGAGATGACAACTTCACCAACACCATCTTGAATGGGGTGAAGGAAGAGGGAACCGCTATCCATCAGGTTAATCAGAAGAACATCAAGGACATTGCAGGTTACGAGGTCAGCTACAAGGACAGCAAGAACCTCAACTACGCCTTCATGTTCGGTGCTTCTGATAACAAGCTGGGTAGCATCATTGGTAGAGATCAGCAGGCAGGGGTTAGGGTGAGAGAAGCACTCCTCGCTATCGCCCCCGGATTTGCTGACTTGGTTGAAGCCATCACCAGAGAATGGCGAGCCAATGCTCAGGTACGTACCAGTAAGTGGGGCAAGCCTGAGTACTACAACGGATGGGTCACGGGTGTTGACGGTCGGCCTGTCTTTATTGAGAGTGAGCACACCTTGCTGGTGTACATGCTACAGAGTGACGAAGCAATACTTATGCAGTATGCTTTGCTCTACCTGTACAAGTGGTGTACACAGCGGGGCTGGGTTCACGGAAGAGAGTACGGCTTCTGTGCCAATATACATGACGAGTTCCAAGCTGAGGTTCGAGAGGACATAGCTGAGGAGTTCGCTGCACTGGCAGAGAAGTCTATCACCACCGCTGGTGAGTACCTGAAGATAGCTTGCCCTCATGTGGGTGAGGCTGACACAGGTCTCAACTGGTACGAGACACACTAAGCAACTCAACATTGAACTGCAACTAAGGAAACTTTATTATGGCATTACGAGCAAACAATTCAGCACCATCTAACACTAAGTCATTCGATCCTGTCGAGTCAGGTAACTACCTCGCTCGAGTGGTACGAGTGATCGACCTCGGTCTTCAGACACAGCGCCCATACAAGGGTCAGGAGAAACCGCCTGTCAACCAGATCAGCGTCACCTATGAGCTGGTCACTGAGTTCCTCAAGGACGAGGACGGCAATGACATGGAAGACAAGCCCCGCTTCGTGAGCGAGACGCTGTCTCTCTACCCTCTCAGCAACGAGAAGGCTAAGTCCACTCAGCGCATGACTGGCATTGATCCTTCGGGTGAGCTGGATGGTGACTGGGGTCAGGCAACTGGCAGAGCATGTACGGTTACCATCGTACAGAACGTGTCGAAGTCTAACGGCAAGACCTACGCTAACGTAGGCAGCGTGACTCCTGCTATGAAGGGCATCGAGGTACCGCCTCTGGTGAATCCTGAGATGGTATTCGACCTCGAGTCACCTGACCTTGACGTCTTCAACCAGCTGCCCGAGTGGCTGCAGGGTGTCATCAAGGACAACCTCGAGTTCAACGGTAGCCCTCTTCAGGCTGCACTGAATGGAACTACACCAGCTCCTGCCCCTGCTCCTGAGCCGGGAGTCGAGGACGACGAGGAAGAAGCTCCGTTCTAAAAGCAACTCAACCATGTGGGGGACTTCGGTCCCCTTTCCCTTTTGTGAACGGAGAGAATTATGCTACCACTGATTGACAGTGATGTGCTCCGGTACGAGATTGGCTTCGCTGCCGAGCGTAAGGATGAACCTATCCAGAGCTTTGACATGGTGAAGACTTTGTTCGATGAGCGTATCGAGGAGATATGCAGAGCAGTGGGTGCTACTGAGCCGCCCATCCTGTACATCACAGGCAAAGGCAACTTCAGGGAGGAGGTTGCTAAACAGAAACCCTACAAGGGAAACCGGAAAGGTGACAAACCCTTCCACTTTGATAACCTAACCCACTACATGAAGGCAGCTTTCAATGTCTTCGAGACTGAGGGCATTGAGGCAGACGATGCTATGGCTGTTGTCCAGACTCACGCTCTCATCACTGGTGGTGAGACTGTCATCTGCACCCGAGACAAGGACTTACGTCAGGTCGAGGGATGGCACTACGGATGGGAGTGTGGTAACCAACCTGAGTATGCACTGCGCTGGGTAGATCGACTTGGGGAGATGGGTCTCTCAGAAGGTAAGCCTAAGAAGATAGTGGGCACTGGCCTCCGCTTCTTCTACTCTCAGATGCTGACAGGTGACGCTGTTGATAACATACCCGGCCTACCTAAAGTCGGCCCCGTCAAAGCCTACTCGATCCTTCAGGATTGTGAGGATGAACTGGATCTCTACCGTAAGGTGAAGGCACAGTACGAGGACGTATACGGAGACAACTGGGAGGCTGAGCTACTGGAGCAAGCCTACCTGCTGTGGATGGTACGCTTCATAGACGAGGACGGTCCTGTCATGTGGGCTCCACCCGAATGAGTAGAGGGGAGAAGACACGCAACGATGGACAATGGTCGGAGGCTCGCTACAGATCCTTCATCGTATCTGCACTGAGAAAAGCATGGATGCGGTGGGGTCCAAAGAACGTAGCTAAGAAACGAGCTTGGGTTGAGAGGGGGAAATACAGATGTGAGGGCTGCAATCGCATCGTCCCCTCCTCCATTAAGAAAAACGGCAAGCGAGTGAACAACGTATCAGTTGATCACATCGATCCCGTCGTTGACCCCAAGGTCGGCTTCACTACATGGGATGACTACATTGAGCGCATGTTCGTTGAGGCTGATCAGTTACAGACACTCTGCAAAGTGTGCCACGACATAAAGACTAAGGAGGAAAGGCTTGTTAGGACTAAGCACAAAAGATAGGCAGAGGTTCGAGTAGAAGGAGAGCGACATGACCGAAAGACAGCAGAAGAAAGACAACGCAAGAAGAGAAAGGGTGGCTGAGTACGAGACCTTCGATCATGTCGAAGACCTCGAGCTAAGAACTCACAACCGAGTACAAGTAATCAAGAACATGATGGTAGATGGTAGAGACAGGAACGGTAACATCAGCCTTGGTGCTGCCTCTCTCGTCACCACCTACTTCAAGAAGATCCCTGCTGCAGAGCGTCGGGGTGTCATCAAGCAACTTGCCAAGGAGCTAATCAATGACTGCTAAGATCCTTCTCTTTGATATTGAAACTGCACCGTCTATCGTCTACGCATGGGGCCGATGGAAGGTGAACGTAGCTCCCTCTCAGGTAATACGGGAGGGCTACATCATGACATGGGCTGCTAAGTGGCTCGACTCAGATGAATACTACTGTGACGCCCTGCCCTACCACAAGAAGGAATACAAGGCAGATCCCACGGATGACCGGACTGTCGTTGAGAGTCTCAAAGCTCTTATCGATGAGGCTGACATTATCATGGGCCACAACGGGGACAAGTTCGACATCAAGTGGTTGAACACCCAGCTGGCTAAGCATAACCTTGATCCCATCTCTGCTCAGAAGAGCATCGATACCCTGAAGATTGCCAAGCAATACTTCCGCTTCCCGTCTAACAGACTGGACGCACTGGCTGACTACCTCGGTATCGAAGAGCGTAAGCTGTCCACTGACTTCTCGCTCTGGTCTCGCTGTCTGGATGGTGACATGGAGGCATGGGATGAGATGATCGAGTACAACGTACAGGATCTGTACCCACTGGAAGAAGTGTACATGCGTCTGCGTCCTTTCATGAAGAACCACCCGAACCTGAATGTGTACGATCACGGGGATGAGACAGTATGTCCTAACTGTGGCGGCAATCACCTGAAGAACTACAAAGGATATTATTACACCAACCTGTCTAAGTTCCGTCGGTACGAGTGTCTGGACTGTGGGCGTAAGAACATCAGGGGCAGGGTCAATCTGCTTGATCGTGATAAGCGTGATGCTCTCGTAGCTGGAGGCTTGTAATGAGTGACGACAACATCGTAAAGTTTAGATCAATCGAAGGGGGAGGGTCCGGCGACGGATCCTCTGATTATGAGCTAGAAGCTGTCGAGATTATCTTCCGAGATGGGAGCAAGCAGGTAGTACCGTATCCAATCATGGTCAGTTACGACACTACAGGGAACCTGTACATCATGGAGCAGGATGGAAGCCAACACATCTTCATGCTTCCAGCCCTTCGTAACTATACACTGCTGGGCAAGTTCGTTGAAGAACCGGGGGAACTGCATTGACCGACCTACTGTTGTTCAGTGCGAACATGGTCTTCATTGCGCTCAAGTCTTTTCAGCAGCGCAACGTAGCCCACCTGCACTTCTGGCCCGTCTTGCCTGTGTCCCTGCTTCTTGCCACTGTGGAGGTGTATATCATCGCCACCGTGGCTGTACTGGTGACAGGCGACGGCATCAACTGGCACAACATCCTCTCCATCGCTCTCGGTGGAGGGGTTGGTTGCATGCTTTCGATGTATATTCACAGTAAATTCTTAGGAGAGAAGAGATGATCCCCTGTAATACCTGCACGAGACCTTCTTATTGCAAGCACAAGAAACGATGCACCCGAAACTACCCCTTCATTAAGACGGAGGAGGGAGTTAAGTTGGTTGAGCCAACCAAGGATGCATTCATTTCGGCTACAGATGAAGTCAGAAAGGCTACACCAATCGACGCCATCTTCAAGTTCTGGCCTGATGCTATGGTGGAGTTGGCTCAGCACATCTGGGAAGGGAACAAGAAGTACAATCCCAATCATCCTAAGATTGAGTGGAAGCGTGAGCTGAGTAGTGACCATGTAGGCAGCCTGATTAGGCACATCTGCTACGACTACGTCAAGGCCACCACCAAGGAAGCCAAGATCAAGGTGATGAGGGCTGTAGCGTGGAGAGCTCTGGCTGAGCTTCAATTACTGGTGGAGGAGCAGCGCAATGAAACCAGATGAGATACTAACTTACAACTTCATTCAGGAGGTGGTAAGAGAAGAGATGGAATGGGCATACCTTCATGCAGAAGAGGAGGAAGTGAGGCTCGCTGCTAGTATAATACGAGCCTACTATAGTTTGCCATAAACTCTTCCTCTGTACCCTTCCCCAACTCTGTATTGTAGTGTTCCTTCCAGATCCTAGCGAGAGCTTCAACATCGTTAGGGTCTGAGGGCCACTCAAAGCTCTCCCTCCAGTACACCAACCTAGCTACAGCCGTAGCATATTGCAAATTCCATATCAAGTTCTCTTCTAGCGCCCACATCTGGGTGGCTAGACTCCTCATGAAAGATGCCTGCTCTGTCCTGTAAGCTAGGTAATTATCCCATATGTCCCTGTGAGTGGCAGGTTCAACCTGATAGATACCCAAGGCTGGTCCATTCACCTGCTTCAGGTACTTCCCGCACAAGCTCTCCTGAGCTGCTGTGCCAAGGATTAGATTGACTGCTGCCTCGCTATTGATCCCTTCCCAAAAGCCCTCCATGAGCCTCAGAGTGGGCCTGATGACATACTCTGCTAGGTGACCTGCTTTCATGCTAACCAATGCTTCAGTGTGTGGGACAGTATCACCATAGCTGAGGTACTTACTACCGCCAAGATGATCCGTGTGGCCCACTTGCCTATACTGTTCTCAATACCTACCGTCACCATAGCAGGTACCTGATCTCTGACCACCTTCTCGACGTCAGCCAACCTCAACTGCTCTAAGTCCTGCTTGTCCATCCTGATGTGGATGTCTCTCACCATTTCTCTGTTCAAGGTCACTGTCTCTTCAGCGTGTTCCGCTATCTCACTTAAGCGCCTTATCTGGTGGTCATGGTTGTCCACCCGGCGCTCTACGTGGTGGAGTCTTGCGCGGAGATCCGATTCTCTATCTATGTCGTCCAAGCCTACTACTCCTCATGCTCTGGCCCAAACACCACATGGTTGAACTCGTGTTCAGCTATGCGCTTCAGTGTTTCATTATTGTTTAGTGATCCTTGGTGGTCCCTATGAATCCATACTCTATGTCTATCCCCCACCTCGTACGTGCAGGCGTATGCTCGCTCGTCAAGGCAGGGGGACTTGCCCTGATCTACCACAAACCACTCTACCGTCCCATGGTCTGCCAGCTCGTGCTCCTGCCCCTTATCCACCGTAGCGAGATGAGGGACAGCAGCGCAAGACTGGAGGAGCAGCAGTGCGGCTAAGGCTCTCACAGGTTCTCTATCAGGCTGGCAGTCAGCCGCTTGTTGAAGACCTTAACCTTGCGGATGGTGCCGTTAAACTGAGAGCCGTTAGCGTAGTCGGTCCCTACGTGAGCGGTAGTAACGTCCTCCTCCGGTACGCTGCCTGCTGTGTCGGGGGTTCCTACCACGCCGTCCTTGTAGGTGACAAAGTCATTGGTGCCTGCTACAAAAGCAATCGTTTCTGTAACGCCAGCTGCCGACTGGGTGGGGGCGTCTGCCACGGCTTGGGAAATCCCGCCATCGTTTACGAAAAGCCTGTGGCCTACCCCTGCAACGTAGTTAAGCGTATACCTATCACCAACCGTCCCTTTGTCGAAGGCCAAAGAAACTTGCACGGCAGGCAGGTCGGCTGAGCCAACCATTGGCGTCACATCCAAACTTGCTGTCAGCGGGTCTGTCACTGTCAGGTTGTAGTTCAAAACATCAGCATTCCTCAGCACCGACGTAGTA
>Ga0208162_1000108_pt1 | contig 41692 bp, 15 predicted proteins | sample CB_VirMetaG_4_FD_184539 | JGI IMG/M metagenome (GOLD analysis project Ga0208162, IMG submission 184539) | Freshwater to marine saline gradient viral communities from Chesapeake Bay - CB_1508_1M Viral MetaG (SPAdes) (version 4) | ecosystem: Environmental > Aquatic > Marine > Coastal | place: USA... | reverse complement strand
TATCTTCGGCAGTGACAATAATGTTGCTAGTTCCAGAACCAGCATTTGTTGTCAGGATGTTGAAGTTTCTGTTAGAAGCAGTATTCTGTGTTAATTGAAGAGTGAGGTCACCATCTCCAGTTTTGTCCAGGGTCTGAGCAACACCACCATCAAGAGTGATATCAGGATCACTGAAGTACGAGCGTACATTGATATCAAGTTCCCCAGCTCCGCCGTCCCCTGTATTATTAGCGCCAACAAGTAGATTACCACTCGTGTCATTAACTTTGACGTAGTTAAGATAATTGAATCCTCTGTATCCAGAGGTTCCAGTAAGTTCCTGATCAAGTTCAAAATCTTCTTTTGTATTTCCATCAGCAAAAGAAATTCTATTATTCTGTAATTGAGTATTGTCTACACCTTGGGCGGCAATGGTAACATGCCCGTTGTTGTCAACGTCGAAATCTTCCTGTGCAAAGGAAGCCAATCCCTTCTGCTCTGTTGCCGCAGCCGCGAGGAACCTCCATCCTCCAGTATCGCTGCTATCAGTATGAGCTGGGGCACCAGCGCCCGCAAGAATATCTTGAATGGCTTGATAGACGTTACCACCTTCTTCGATGATGTCATATCGGGAATAAGTTGCCCCAGCACTATATGTAGCATACTTGCTACCCTCAGTAGCGGTAGCAATAGGTACGTTTGTAGCAGATTGAAGTCTGCCCTTAGAATCTACAGTAAACTTAACGGCATTGACCGTTTCTGTACCGAAAGGTTCGTTGGAGGGACCAACTGCGGATACGGATGTAAGAGACTCGGTATTATAATCTCCTGGTACAACTGTTGTTAAAGCAAGGTCGATAAGAGTGTTACCATTTAGTCCCTTTCCATCGGTAACAACAATTTGCTGAGACTGACCTGTAATTTCTCGTGTGGTAATATTACCACCAGAAACCCTAGACAAATATCCAGTAGTTGTTAAGTTTGCAATCGCAGCAAGGTCTAAATCATATGGTTGTGCAGATTCACCTTCTGTAGTTCCATCCAATCCATATTCTGCAAGTGTCATACTTGCTAATGGAACAGCATTAATAATACGACCCTTTGCATCAACAGTAACTTTAGTATAAGTCTGAGTTGCTGCAGCAGTACCATCATAATGAGGTAATGTCGATACTAAATTGAGTTGTGCATTAAGAACGAGATTTTGAGATCCGTCAAAGTTACCAGTTGCAGTAATATCTTGTGCGAGTTGAATTTGACGAGACTGCGATAATCTAGCGGCAGTTGAAGCATTACCAATCAAAGTTGCAGTAATTGTGCCAGCTGAAAAATTACCATCAGCATCTCTCTGAACAAGAGTGTTTGCCGTATTTGATGTAGATTCTACAGGACGTTCATATCTAAGAGTATTCCATGCAGAAACTCCATCACCAATTTTGATACGACCCGTATCAAGTTCGATTCCGAGTTCGCCTTGAGCTAAAACTGGATTAGCGTTTGCCCATTCTTGAGCGCCACCACGTCTTAATTGAATTCTATTTGCCATTTTTTACGACAACTCGTTAGAGATAATGCTTCCAAGTTATTTATGCCAATAAAAAAGGGGGGACTAACTCCCCCCAATATTATCAGTCTACGTTTACTTCATCGGGAGGATGAGATGCAGTCTCTTCTTCGGATTCTGCTTGCGAACCGTAATACTCAAGTGTTTCGATAGCACCCTGAAGTTTTAGTGCCGTAGCTTCATTATCTTTGATTTTTGCAGCAAGTTGCTGATTCTCGGTGATAATGCTTTGAAGCCTTTCTTGAAACTGAGCCAACATTTGTTCTTGAGGGACTTTTTCAATAGTCATAATTTAAACCTTTTTTTCTTGGACTAACGTTAGTAAGAGCGATTTAATATCACTCATATCAGATTTTAACTCAGAAACCTCATTTTGTAAAGACTTAAAGTCCTCCTCTTTTTTCTGAGAAGCGCGATATGCTTTCATATACTTTTCATATTCGCGGTTTTCGGATGATACAATAGCACCAGATTCGGTATCTTTGAACCATCCGTCTTTGCCTTTAATAGGTTGTTTCATCATACAGCAAGTGCAATAGCTCTGAGGTCTTTGATAACAGGTGTAAATGCCTGGTTAGGAGAAACAAATACTATCTTGATTTGATATTGTTGGAACTCTAATCCAGATACTTCATACTCATAATCAAAGTATTCTTCTGTTTCTGTAGTTCCAGGAATTGTAGCATCATTAGTTGGAAAATACTCAAATCCAAAAGATTCAATAGAATCTGTAGAACCTACAGGAACAACTCTATATAGCGGTTTAATGAATGTATTGGGTGGACGGTAACCCGCAAAAATTAATTTAATAGAAGTTGATGGATTAACAAGTTCGGCAACTTTTGTGATGTACACTGCATCGTGTGCATCGCCACTAGCCAACTGAGCACTATTAGGATTGGATGGACTATTAATTCTATTACTTGTAAGTGTAATAGACATTCTATCCGTATCAATAATTGGTGTGGCATTAGTTGTTTCACTAGTGAGAGTCAAATCCATTCTGAAAGACTTTGCGCCATTTAACTCGGCAGACTCATTAATCTGAGAGCAAATCAATTGAGGAGAATTGAAATAGTTGTTATCACTCAGCAGAATATCAAAAAATTCTCCTGTATTACTGAAAGAATTTTGACTTAAAGAGTTTCCATCATTGATAGAAGTTCCACTAATTGTATTAACTCTTGCTGTAATATTAGTTTTTGGAAGAAGTAATCTTTCAATTTGGGGACTAATAATAGAATATTGAATATTCTGAGTTGCAATAATAGAATTTCCACCAGATTTAATTCCAAGTCTAGCGATAGAACTTGTTTGTAAATCATAACTATCCAATGTTGGACTTTGGATATTGGCATGAGTCTTATTGATTTCTACAAGAGGAATACCATCCAAGTTGTAGCATTCAACTACAGACTCATCAACGTGTGCAACGGCAGTAGTTCCATCAAGACCTCTCTCATTAATAGTAATTGTTTTACCGTCATTACTAATCGCCTCATAAGACATAATTTCATCGTCAATTCTAATGTATCCTAAATTGGAAGAGGAAACAGAAACGCCATTGATAATGGTATGGAAAGCAAGAGCATCATTTACTTGAATTGTAGTATCAGAAGCAGAAATTGCAGATGTCAAATAAGTTGGAGATACTTCCGATTCAACACCAGTAATCTCAACATTATTATCTAAATCATTCATGCCGTGATTGTAATGATTTACTCGAACTCTTCTTTGAGATGTTGTATAAGTTGGAGCAGACGCAACGTAAGAATCGCTAACAGCACCAGTTTCTACAGCATCACCAGAATAAGTTACACTACTTACACTTGCACTTACATTTGAGCTTCCACCAGTCACAGTTTCTGGTGTTATCGCATCAAAATCAGTAGAAACATATCTAAGTTCTAAAGTATTAGTTCCACTATCCCAAGTAACAACCTCGGCAGTTGGAGCACTTGCAGAGTTTCCAGTAATAGTCTCACCTACAGTGAAGTCTCCAGTAGCACCAGTAACAACCAGTGTTGCCGTTGTCTTGGAAGAAACAACTCTGTTAGTAATAACTCCACCAGTATCAGAACCAGCGGACCAAATACCAGAAATATCATTAACGGTTAAAATCACACCACTAACATTACTCTCAATTCCGATAATAGTTCCTTCAGCAAGAGTAGTCTTTTGATAAAGTCTAGAACCAATTGTATATGGTAAAGATGTAGAATTGAGAAGCAATTGCAGTTCTGGTTGGAAAGTTTGAATTGCATCATTACTGAGGCTAACTTTACCACCATTACCAACATCTAAAGGCGCATTATTTAAAGTAATTCTAGATGTTCCAGTGTTATCAAATACTGCTCTATTGATAACAAACTTCATATCCTCATATTGGTCAGCAGTCCAAGTTGTTGCGTTCTGTGATTTAAACAGAACACCAGCATAAGGTTGTTCTGAAATAGTTCTGTCTCCAGAGATATCCAATTCACCCATACGAGAAATCCAAACTTGATACTCGTTAGAGTCTGAGAAGAGAACGAAACAGTGTTCAATGGATTGAGGAATATAAACAGGTGCTCGGAATGTAAATCTAGTTGCGATTGCACCAGTTTCAGAAGTCTGAACTTGGTCTGGGACTAAAGTCGTGTCAGAGAATGGGAGAATAGTTGTAGTTGGATAACCATTTTCCATAGTTCTGATTTGCATCGAGATAGGAATATTACTATCCTTCGCATTGAAATAAACATCGACAGATGTCAAGAATGTTCCTCCTTCAACGTCAATCAAGAATGACTGAGCAAGAGGGTCCCACCAACCAACCTGACGAGTTTCAGTTCTAGTAGAACGAATTGTTCGTTGCTGAGTTACTGTATCACGAACAATATCAGCATTCCTAATCGCAAGAACGTTTTCTTGTAAGGTATTGAGTGTGCCAGCAGCTGCATATTCTGCTTCTGCGGAAGAGGCGACGGTTCCAGGAAGTCTGGAATCGGTTTCATTAGTTGTAAGTCTAATAACTCTTGTACCAGTTGCCCAGCGAGGATTAGTATCAACACCAGGATTAGGAATAAAGAAGGATCCCTTCCATTGTCCCAATCTATCAGTAATTAAACGGCGCTGACGAACAACTGCTCTTGCCCCAGAATCACCAACAAGAACTTCACCAACCTGAATATTACCATAATAATTACCAACCGCTTGTCTAGCAAGAGCATCGGTGTCAATATTAATGAAGTTGGTAGTGGAAGAATACGAAGAAGGCATTTCTTCGTCTGTATATGGATTATAGGTATAGAAATTATTTGCTGGGTCAACTTGTAAACGACATCCGCTAGAAAGACCTCTCACAGTTTCTCCAGGAACGAATGGAGTAGAATTAGTTCTACTATCTACAGATGGGTCTTTAATAACTTCAATAATTTTTGGAATGAGATAATCACCAATGGATTGACCATCGAAGAATGCAAAGAACGTTGTTCTTGGCTTCATACGAGCAACAGCAACCTCTACGTTTCTAGAACGAATCCAAGGAATTGCAGTTGAAGAAACAACTCTATCACCAAGAGACTGGCGGTCAATTCTAGGAACAACCCTTGTTCTAACACCGCTTCTAGTTTGTCTGGTAGTTGTTGTAATAGTTCTACCACCTAAAACACGACGACCTCTTCCAGGTTGGAAATTGGCAAAGGTATGCTCTCTCCATGTATTCCATCCGCCGCCACTAGTACCACTCCAGTTAGTTTGCCAAGAATTCCACTGAATAGGAGCAAAACCATTTTGGTCTGTATTTAAACGCTGTCTAGTCGCTTGGAAGTTACCTTCAATATTAGTAACAGCAACAGGAAGACGGGCAGTGTCTACCCAGTCATCAGAAGCAGGAGTCAAATCAATACGACCAATATAAGTAAAGACGTTAAATGGGTTTACATTCTCAACTCTAGATGCATAAGGTTGCTCAATGAGTTTTTCTTCCGTATATGGAAGAGTAATCAAAGGACCTGTTTGCTGATAGTTCTGAGATAGTGCCTCATTAAGCAGCAAAGAAACATTAGTTGTGTAGTGGGAGGGGCGACATTCACCTCTTTCAAAGTCTAAGGAGCAACTATAATCCTCCAATAAAGTGTCGGACTTCGAATGGTCTGTGAAATCATCAACTAAGAATCCATTTTTCAATCTAGACTTGCCGCTTGCATCAGTAATTTCAATATTAAAAGTATCACTCTCTAGCATATTCAGAGAGGTATAATATTCAACTTGGTCCAAACGTTTCTCAATTTTACCAATGTCTCTCATTGTATACCTTCTGTTTTCAGAACGTACAATGATTACATCTTGTTGAGGGTCAAATCCATATGGGTCATGACGAAGAGTCGCTAACAACATACCATCTTGCAGGTTGTCTGGGGGGTCTGGAGTTTCAGAAGATTTTCCTTTAACAACTTGGAATTCTCCATTGGGAAGGAGATATACCCTATCCATTCTCGCCAGATACCAATCAAAGTCGCATCTAAAATCACTGTTTAATTTTGGTACATCAAATAACGTTGCTGCAGGAGTGCCTGCTGTTGGGAATACTCTGGACTTAAAGTCTAGTGTTGTGCAATTTACAAATGCGGGAGAAGCAACACTTCCAGTTCCACTATACAAATTCTTAACACCAGGACGGAAATCTAAGAAATCTGGGAGGAAATTGTCTTTATAGAAAGGAATATCTTTATAATCTGTGTTAAGATAAGATTGTCCTCCAAAATAATCACCCGTTGCAGAATGCACATAATAGTCCAAAACAATCTTTAATTTTCTGATAGGAGTTGTAACTCCTTTCTGACGGACTAATCTGGAGATTCCGTAAAGGAAATTAGTTTGACCATTTTCTAATGTATAACGGTCTGTAATAACTTTTGAACCAACTACAATGGAACCTTCAGAATCATTAATAATTCCAGAAATTGCCGTATCGTTGCTATCAAAACCATCGACAGACTCTCCAGCAATCATTTGACCTTGAAGATAAACAAGGGTCAATTTTAACGTACTTGAATTAAAATCAACTACTCGTGCTCTTGCTTTAGACGTTCTGCCAGTAACAACAGAACCAGTTTCAAAGAAAGTTGGTTCTACAAGAGTAACAGAAGGTAAAATGGGATCATTATTATCATTGGATTCATAGATTGCATGAATCTTAAATGCATCTGTAAGTCCTAACGAGATTTCACGGTCTTCGATTCTCGTTCCATATAAGTCAGAATATACAAGATTGTAATTTAACTTATCCAAGTCTTTGGTTGTCTTATTGACTTTTAAGACAAACATTTTATTTGGAGATTTGGTCTTTCTCTGAGTTACGTTTTTAGAGATAGACGCAGTTACCTTAATTGAGGTGATATTTGTCAGATTATCAATCTGAATGGTTGTTCTATCACCAGAAGTAAATGTAGTATATCCAAAAGCACCAGATGCCGTTGTGTTGATAGGAATCTCAGAACCTATTGGATAAGATCCATTAGTACCTCCCATCACAATAAAACTATAGTTCACATTTGATAGTGCTTCAAACTGTTCATTTTCTGGAAGTGTAATAGAAACTGAATCGGAGGCAACTGTTTGACTATCAAAAGTTCTTCTAACAATCATCGATTCATCAGAAATGCTCTTCACATATGGTTTAGGAAGAGGCTTAAGCAAGGTTGCTTTTTGTGCTTCAAAAAGTTTTGACCTATATCTAATGGCTGCAGTATAGTCTCCTGCTGATGGAGGTGTTGTTCCAGGAGTAACATATACAATTTGATTGGGGAAGTCAAAAATATCTCCAAGATTTGATGCAGATAAATCTGCTGGGTTAATCTTGTCAACGTCTACAAATTCGGTGCCACTGAAATAGATTCTATCTCCAGCTCTCAAATCGGCAGCAAGGTTTGTATTTAGTCCTGTAATTTTTTCAGCACCTACGGTTGCATCATATGCAAAAGAAAGACCCTGAAGTTGACGCCCATCTTCTAATATCAAATCACATGTAAACTCGACCGCAGATGTGATTTCATCTCTAGAAAGAATCTGTCTTACATCAGAATAATTGTATGCGTATGCATGTGTAATGGAATCTAAATTGAGACCATCAGCGGTTAGCATTTCACCTTCAAGAAAAGCACCTTCAACTTGATAAAGTAAGATGTCATTATTTGTAGTAACAGTGTTAACTACATAACCTCTAGCACCAGAAGTCAATCCAACAACAAGTGAACCTTGTGTTATGCTGACACTAGAATCAAGTTGTAATGCAGTAATCATCTGAATATCAAATAATCCAAGACGATACTGGTCATCAGTATTACCAAAAGTTCCATCTGGATTTCCAAGATGTTCCATTGTAGAAACACGAGCATATCCAATGATGTTACCAGCAGAAACACCAGGAGTTGCAGTAAAAGTATCTCTAAGTTCTACTACTTGATATGCATTAGCAATTGTAGAACCAGAAACATTTGGGAATCCATAAATGTTTTGAACATTAGAATAATTACCCAACTCAAATGGAATAATTACGTTTTGAGCAGCATCTACATCTCTTGGTTTCTGTAAGTCAACATATGTTGGCGACAGAGTTTTAATTCTATAACCTCTAACATACCCAGTACCAGGTCCAAATTCAATGGAGTAGTTACTTTCAGTAGCGGCTTGCCCACCACTAGTAATTTGACCAGACTGGTATACACCATTATTAAATCCATCATCCAAATTTTCTCTAATTCTAATTTGGAAATCATTTACAACGTAATTACCAGATTCCTCAAAAGTCCTAAGTGCTAAAGATTTTTCTAACTCGTCATAAGCACTACGGTCAACTAATTTTTCAATTTTATCTCCATTAATACGCAGAAGTTCAATAAAGTCTTTATCTGCTTCATCATCAAGTAATTTCTTGATTAAGTTTGTTGTGATTCTGAATCTGTGAGCACCAGGAGCAGCATAGTTAGATGTGCCTGCAGCGTTATCATTGAGTGATAGGTCATCTTCAGGAGTGATAATAGATTCTAAAATTTCTAGTCCAACTCTATATTGAGGAGTTGTTCCATATTGATCAAGAAGAATATACTGATATGGGACATCTACAAAGAATCCTCTAATAAAATAAACTCCTGCCTGTACGTAAGCAGCAGAACCAGTTTGAATGGCTCCTGTAGGAAGAAGTTGAGCAAAAGGAGAACCAATCTCAATTAAAGTTGTACCAAAAGTAATTTCTTTATCAGTAATTAACTGTTCATTGTTACTAAATGTTTGGTCTGTATTCTCTTCTCCACCAGACTCAATATACTTAATATACAGAGTAATATATCCCTTATCTGATTCTAAAGAAGAAACACTAAACAGAACCTTTGCTTTAACTCCAGATGTAAGACCTTCAATAATCTTTCCTTCTAGTTGAGTTCTGTATAATTCAACATCAGCACCAAGGAACGACTCTTGAAGCATGATAGCATCGACATTCAGGTCATAACCTACTTGACCTGGGATGACCATTGCACCATCTTTGAACAAGTGAGAACCAACGTTCTCTACCTGATTCTGCATGATGCTTTGCATCGTAGTGAGTTCTCTCGCCTGAATTGGGAATCCAGGACGGAACAGAACTTTATAAAAGTTCTTATCCTTATCGAAATCGTCGTAATAAGGAGTGACGTTGAGATTGGTGTTCTGTGCCATTAGAATTCGATTACGATTTTGATGTCTTCTACCTGGTCGTTTGCACGACTAATTGCTCTTCTATTATCTATATAAACAACCTGACCGCTGTTTGATTTGATTTCAGGTTTAGCATATCCATTATTAAATTTCATCCCCAAGTCATACTCAGTATTGTTAATAGTTCTAGAAGAAGAATTGGGAACTGCTGGGAAATTAACATCGGGTTGTCCAGCAGCACCAGAAGTAGCACCACTAACGACGTTAGACCCATCAAACTCATTTTGCGTGCCAGTAACTTCTGGGAAGATACCGTCTACAGAGTTCTGATAATATTTAAGAACTTTAGTTGTTGGATTCCAAGAAATAACACGTCCGCGAGCGGTGACATTAGTGCCACCAACAACACGAGTTTGCGTGATGATTTCATCAGGAACGTAATTTCCTTGGAAAGTCGGAGAAAAAATAACCGCTTTCGTAGCAGAAACTGTCAGGTCTGCAATAAGTTCTTCTGTACCAAATTTGAGTGGATTTGTTACAAGTCCAATACGACGATAATCGTTGTCTACTGGAAAATCGCCAGCACCTTCATCATAAGAAAGTTTGGCATTTACCATTACTCGGAAAGCTCCGAGTTCAACAATAGAGTCTGCACCATGACCACCAGGAGGGGGAATAATAACATCAACAATTCCACCAGTACCAGTTCCAATACCAGTAATATTATCGACGCTGATTTTACCGAATGTATACCCAGTACCACCAGAAGTTACTGTTGCAGAAATAATCTTACCACCATCAACAACAATAGAAACACGACCACCAGTACCATCACCGTTGATGGAAACATTATCATACGTTCCATTGTTGTATCCGCTACCAGCAGACGTAATGACAACAGTATCAACTTCTCCAGCAACTGCGTTAGTCTTTACCGCATCATTGGTAAAAACAGGCATATAATCGTTCGAAAAGAACTTAAGAACGGATGCAACGGGAATGGTATACATATACTTCCAACGATATCCATCTCCAGTGGTAATAATACTGGTAGAAGTGCCAGTAGGTTCAACCGTAGAAGGTTTGCCATTGGGGTCGGAAGGAGCAGTGCCATTATAGATACACTTATATACCTGGTACTGAGAATTTACGACATAAAAGTCGGAATCATACAGTTTAGTGGCACCCGAGGAAGCAGTTTTACTAGGAGAGTAATCATGACGATACATGTCATATGTAAAACCAAGTCCACCAGTAGTTTGTTCTGGAGAAACCCAGTCAATGCGGCGAACAACCTGAACGGTATCCGAAGCAAGAACTCTCTTAAGAGAAATCATATCATCATATGAGTTTGAGAATTCTTGAAAAGAATCCACCGCTTGTGGGGGGGAGTTTTCGTTATCCCAAATCTGAGGTCTGCCAATAAAGATATACAGACGGTCACGATTGACCCCAGCAACATCATCACTTTGAGTTGCATCAGGACCTTCCAGAGATTTAATAAATTTCCTCGCGGAATAAATCCTAAACTGATCAGTTAATAGAGCTGCCATTTCCTAGGGTACTATTGTCCTCTTGTTTATTTATGAAGGTTACGAACGAATGAATGTTTGATATTCAATGCTCTTGATTCTATAAGAAGCGCCACCGTTGCCAGTAAGGTATTCACCACCCATGACTGCTTGTGCTATAGCGCCAGAGCCAGTGGTATCTCCAGGGTCATTTGTAAAGGTTACTGTGGGATGAATATTATAGGAACCGTCAACATATTGCTCAATTCCATATCCTCCATTTGTAATAGTTATCGAATCAACTTGGTCTCCCGCTGTAGTCATATTGACAGTTGCAGTTGCTTGAATATCCCCAAGATTTTCAATTGTTATTGTAGGAGTTGCTGTATAATTTGTTCCTGGATTTTGTATAACAAAATCAACGATAGTGTTTTTCTGAGAAAACTCATACAAATATCCAGCAATGCCAACATTAATGTTTCCAGTATTGAATGGAACTATATTACCAACTACTAAAATAGAAGTTGCTGGGTCCCAAGATACTACTGTTGCTCTCACACCAGAAATAACTCCAGTCACAACTTCATTTACTCCATAGTTTTGTCCGTTACTAAAGTTAGGATCCATTTGAATGGTTAGTAGAGCGGTGTGCTCAACACCATCCGTCAATTGTCCAGCAGAGACAATATTTGCAAATTTGAATGGAATACTACCATCCTTGATGCTATCACCGACTTGGAATAGTGTTGTATTTTGTCCTCCCTGAGTTTCTTCAATACCATATAAAGAATTATAAATTCCACCATCAAGACTGATTTGATTCTCATAGTCAGTTCCAGTATTAACCAAATCTGGAATGCCATCACCAGCACCATCTTGTTCATCATCGTCCTCAAATGCCCTATCTTGTAATACACCCAAGGGAACTGTCAAAAGTGGAATTGTAGAACCTACCTCAGTAAGAATAACATGGGGTAAAAACGCAGAACTTGCACTATCTGCAAGACCAGCATCAAATTGAACAATAGCATCTTCAGTAGAAGGAATTCCACCATCAATAAATGCTAATTCATCAACCTCAAATGTTACTAAAAGTTCTCTTGTTGATGGATTCCAATCGTATACTTTTGCAACTTTGTTATTAGCACTTTCAACTCTACGAATAACTCTATCACCAACATTAAAGTTGTACAAGGAAATTCCATTTGGGTCATTTTGACCAGCATCTAAAATTACCCTTTGGTCATAATTAAAGTTTACACCCCTTGTCAAACCAGAAAATCTGCCTTGAGATTTAGCAGTATATGTTATAGTCTCTGCATTGAGAATAATTTCTCCCGAACCAGGATATGCATCCGTTGAGTCTACAAAAATTTCGGAATCATCGGCAGCAACATCTTTAACCAATCCAGTTAAGAATATTGCACCAGAATTAAATGCTTGTCTTGCTCTCGTTTTACGTTTTAAGTTTACTAGTTTGGTGAAAATAATAGAGGGTTGACTAGTATAACCTCTTCCTGGATCGGTAACCTCAATACCAGTAATAACTCCCTGGTCAACGGTTGCTATAGCTTTAGCACCAATACCACCTCCACCAGTAACCAAAATAAATGGAGGTTCTTGATAAAACTCACCTTCGTCTACAACATCAACAGACGATACCTTACCTAAAGTATCAATTTCTGCTGCGCCTTGAGCACCTTGACCTCCCCCACCTTCAAAAATAAGAGTTGGTGGCGACTGATAATTTCTACCTTCATTCAATAATGACAATCCAGTAACAGTTTGAACAATAGGAGTGCCAACGGCTCCACTACCCTCTCCACCTAAGATTTTAGCTTGAGCGGGTCCAAAATAATTATCACCCTTTTGAGTCATTTTAATGTATGAAATTGACCCATCATCATTTAATACAATATCTCCAGATGCTCCTGTTGGGAATTGACTACTCAAAGAAGGAACTGAGTCGCCCTCAAATAAAGGTGCCCCATAAAATCTTTTAGCAATGCAATATGGATATTTTGGATTGCCCAATTCATCTTCCGTTAAAAAGTATGCATAAGTTCCATTAGGATATTCTGGTGTAGATGCAAATCTACCGTTATACTCATCCAATATACCTTCACTTTCATCATAGATGTAATCTTCTACTAAGTCTCCAAGAAGATAACCATCTTGTACCAATCTGATACCCAGACCACTTGTAGAATATGCAAAAGCATACAATGCTCTAGGTGCATCTACAGGAACCAAGAATCTAATTTCTCTAGTTGTTGCCGAATTAAATCCACCAATGTAATTATCATATGTTACTTGAGAACCATCTAGATAGTATGTGGCAAAATGTGGGGCTGAATACAAGTACGCAACAGCACCAATTAAATTTCCACTATGCCAACCATCACTACTTTCTGACAACAGAAGTTGCTCACCATCATTAGAGGAATCGTTTTGATTGAAAATATACGTTTTTCCTCTAAACAGGTTCAAAAAGTTTGGTCTAGTACCATCAAATAAAAATTCTCCATTAGAAACAGTTACAGTATATGTAATAGTCTCTGCTTCTACAACCTGCGGACGACTACCAGGAAGTTCATCAGTAGTTCTTAGACGATATGAAGATGTCATTCGTCCGACCGTCTTTAACGTATCTAAGTATCCATAGGGACCGTAAATTGGATATCCATCAAAAGACATCCCCAAAACCTTAGAGTGACCATCAGGATGTCTTGCATAGTCAGAATCACCACCACCAAAAGTAATATTTCTAACACCCCAATGGTCAAAGATGCTACCACTATTGCTAGGTTGATAAATGTAAACTAGTTGATTTTCATTTCTAGAATCTGGAGGAACACCAATTCTAAGTGTTGTCAGTGTGTCGAGTCCGTCTGAGGCATCTTCATGCGCTGCCAATACAGTAGAACCATAAACAGTTCCACCAAAAAAGATTCTTAATTCTTCACTACCACCATCAGGAAGTTCACCGCCATTAGAGTCGTTACCTTTAATTACTTCTACATCAAGTGTTTGAGTATTCCTTAAGTCTAACTCAAATACAAGTATTCTACTTCCACTACCATTAAATCGAAAATGAGTACCAATATTAAATCCATCATTAGAACTAGTACCAGTGCCACCACTAGTTAATATAACTCCTTGTAGAATGCTATTATAATCATCCAAATTATCTGGGGTAATTGTTGTTCTACCTCTGAAGAAATTTTCGACATAATAATTGTTTACAATTTCTTCTTGGTTTGCAACTGGTGAAAGAGTCATGTATCCTTCATCACCAATATACCCAGACATGTGGCGATGATATTTACAATGATAATAAATTCTGTTAGATTCATCAGAATTCATTAAAAACAGAGGTCTGAATTCGTTTTCGTAGTCCGCAGAAGGGGCTTCGGATAGACCAGTGCTATTATAATATAAAGTACCAGGATTGCTATTAAGAGGACCATCCTGAGTGGTGCTAAATTGCATCGGATGACCAAAAGCATGTGTTTCTGATGGTTGATTAGAGGAATTATCTTGATTCCAAATAATTAAATAATTGGCAGGAACTTGAATATTCTCTGGGGCAAAATAATATTGTCCAGGAACAAATGGACCAAAATCTTCTGCATCGGTTCCAAAGTCAATATAAAATATTCCGTTTGGAAATGTAATAGGGTCATCGGATACAGTAAAGGTAAATCCGTTTGAACCTAAGAATAATTCACCATCTTCAAAAGCATCACCAGTTACAGAACGAACATAAATCCTAGTGACTATATTTTGTTGATTTCTTACAACTTTAGAAATTTCTCCTCTAGAACTCCCCCCAATTTGTGTAATAATTCTACCAACTTGAACTTGTCCTAATGTTTCATCTACATCAGAAACTGGTAGCATAATATTATCATATTCAACTTTTACGTTCCATGTAGCGACTACCTGCCTACCATTTTCAAAGACGCCATTCCTTAAAGAAAATTCATTAATTAACTTACTATTCTGATAGTAATAAGTGCTTTCATCAATAACTGCATCATAATCGTTATTCTGCTTCAAATATGGGTACTTTACCGCATCAATACCATAATCAGTTGGTGGATTGCCATCGGTTCCCCATTCTGGAGTATGTAAAAGAACTCCATTCGCCATAATGCCAATTGGAGTATTTGAATATAATTCTCTGGTTCCAGGATTCGGTACGTCTTTACCACCTCTATAGATAAAGGTCTGGTCAAAATTTCTATCAACTATTAAATCAGACCCACCTGGTTGTCTCTCTTCCAAAATATGATTGGAAGGTTTGGGGTGATTATCAGAGGTTATTCGTAATCTATCAGAAATGTCGTTATTGATTACTTGAAAATTTGCTTGTGTTTGGGAGTTTGGATTATTTTGCCAAATTCTATTAACATCAAACGATGTTAATACACTTGGAGTTTCCTGTTCTGGAATGATTTCCAATCGTAGAGGATCATATCCTCTACCTCTATCTAAAACGCGAACATGAATAATTCTACCAGAGTCTTCATCGATAATTGGATAAAGAAGTGCCTCTCTTTCAGGAATACCACATCCAGTAATTGTTAATCGTGGAGGGTCTGCTGGGTCATAGTCAGTTCCGCCATTAACAACTTTTACTGCGCGAACACCAAAAACATCATCGAAAATAGGTTCGATGACAGCGCCAGTTCCAGGTACAGTTCTTGCCATTTATATCAAACTACTACGTTAATTGTTCCTTGCATTGCAGCGTGCGATGTACATTGATAGTACAATGTAGCAGGGGCATCCATCGGTACAGTCCAATATAAAACTCCAGTGCTGCTGCCACTTTGACCAGTGGTATATGGAGTTCCAGTTAATCCTTGAGTTGACTGAATTCTGAAGGGATGTGTTTGACCATTTGCGGTGTTATCAAATGCATAAGTAAATCCCCTAGAGACATATAATGTAGGGTCATTTGTTGCTCCAGTAAATCCAGGTCCACTAAAAGTGTAATCTGCCGTACCATTAGCACCCAAATCCCACCAAACAATTGGACTACGAACTACTGTCCAAGAAGTGCCATTATAAAAGAGAGAGTCTCCTTGTGTAATACCACTTACATTAGTATCCGTCAGAGCAGCTAAAGTTGTAGTTAAGGTGCCATTGAAATCAATGGTCACTGTATCACCAGAAACTGATGTAACAATATTAGTTCCGCCCGCAATAGTAAGGGTATCCGTTTGAGAATCTGCTGTTGTAGAACCAGAGTCTCCAGCAACAGTAGCAAACAAATTCAAAGAGGATATACCAGCAACATCATCACCAGGAATCCATTTACTACTAGCAGCATTCCACTTGAGAACCTGATTATTAGTAGGTGTTGCAGTTGTTGTATCTACATCAGAGAGAGAATTAATTCCAGAATACTGTGTCAGTAGAGATGCTCGGGTATCGCCAACACCACCAGCAGTGATATTGATATTAACATATGGATTATCATCACCATCTACAGTAAAAAAGTATCCAGGATAAGTAGCAGCAGCAGGAGCATTTGCTAGAGAAGAATATTCGTTTTTATAATATACTTTTGTTGGAAAATCTACAATGCCAGTAGCACCATCAAAAGTACTGGTAATGCCACCAGCACCAAAAATTATGTCCCCAGTTCCATTTGCAGCAATATTAATATTTCCATTAGATGAGGAAACTATAGAATTACCATTAACATCCAATGCTGCTGTTAAATTAGTATAGTCCGATGGAAGAAATGTCGTACCATTATATCTCAATACTTGTCCAACAGCTGGATTGGAGACACTAACAGTCAGTGTCGAACCATTTCCAATGGCAGAATAAATTTCATTGAAATTGTCATTGACTTTATCGCCACCTACCCGTAGGGTATCACCAGTATTATCATTTGCGACCGAACCAATGCCGATAGTTTGCTTAGCCATTGCGTACTATACTTTTTAGTTATTTATGGGATTTGTTATGGAAGAATTTCTGCGTCAATTACCTCTTCTCCATATAGAGAGAGGTCTGGAGCAGTCCAATCATCAGGAACAACTGTTTCAATCTCAACAGCAGGATTTTTATATCCGCTACCAGCAGAAGAAAGTTCAACACCAGCGACTCCAAGAATTGCTCTGATGTTACCATCAAAACCAGAGATGGAGTCAATTCTTACTGTAGGTCTAGATGTATAACCAGAACCTCCAGAAGTAATTTGAACCTTATCAATAAATCCAGTTAACAGATTTGCTCGACCAATTGCATCCTTTCCAAATACAGAACCAAGATAGTCAAATGTGATTAGAGAATTTGAAGACTCAATAACAGCAACTTCTCTATCTGAAGTCTCACCTTGAATCTCAATCAAATCACCCGCTTCAATTGGAGGTACGACTTCTGCAGCATCAACGTCTGCTTCAGAACCAACATAAGAGAATGCTACAAATGTGGAACCTACGCGAGGAATTTCCGAGAAGATAATTCTAGAACCGACAATCTCAAAACCAATTCCAGGTTCTTGAATGATACCATTCAATGAAACAATGATATTATTTTCAGGTCTAATAACGCTGGATTGTACACCTTCAGTCAGAGTCAGTGAGTAGAATATTTCATTACGCTTAAGGTTAAAGGACTGGCGTAAAGAGTCAAACTCGAATGAAATGTCATCAAGTTGTCTCAGTTTACCAATATAGAATCCAGTAAACGACGCTCCATTTTCAGGCGCTTCCGTAAATTGAATTTGATTAGAGAATGCGGTAAATGCATTAGTTCCTCCTGGTGGTTGAAGAACACCATTAATAAAGATTAGCATATGACCCTCTGGGTCTGGGAAGTATTCGGTGCCATTTTCAATCGTGAGGTCAAATGTAGTTTGAGAACCATCGAATCCTCTAAATGCTCTCTTGACCCTTGCCTTAAGTTCAACAGAATCTAATACAATAGACTTGTAAGAGTCTGGTCCAATAATAGAATCTTTTTCATCAATAACTCCAGTAATATTACTAAGATATAACCGTTTGTTAATACCAACATTATCAATATCTTGAACAATTGCAGAACCAGAACCAGAAACTGTAACTTTAGTCGCAATTGTTGCCAATCCAAGAGGTTCTACAGAATCCAATCCATAGTCACCAACGGTGTCTCCATTATTAAACGTCCCCTGAATTTGCTGAATATACACAAAATTATTATCAAGGTCTACATCAGTAATAATTCCATAAACACTTAGGTCTTTAGCCGAACCTTGGGTCGATTTGTAAAGTAAATTACCTTCGGTGAAATTATCATATGGAGCAACTACACTCAAACCCAATCTAATGTATCCATTAGAGGCAATTCTATCACCAACTTTAATATCAAGACCATCATACTTGACAACATCAATATATTGTCTAGAAGAAGCGGAATAAACAACCGCAGTCTTTTCAAAGGTTCCGATTAAGCTATCAGTATCAACTGTCAACTTACCACCAGTGTTATTCGTGACCGATGCTTCATTCTTTAAGAATGTCGTTGGTAAAGCAGTATTGCCGCTGGTATACCCCTTAAATGGAATATCTTCAGAAAAATCTCCTTTCAAATCGATAATATGGATTCTGTCCTCAATAGCGTCAATAGAAGCAGTAGTTCCATTTTCAGCACCTACAATTATGTCAGTGATTGCCCAAGCATTTCCAGTAACTTCAACATCAAGATATTTAAAGTTTTCATCTTCATGGAATCCATATACAACACCAGTTACTGCAGCATCTCCCTGTTTTTCAACAGATTCATTCATTGTAAATGGACCATCAACAATATCACCATCAATACGGAACCTCTGATATACTTTAACAATTTTGCCTTCATTCGGAGATATAAATTCTAATTCTGCAGACGCATCACTAGATGTACCGTAAATATAATCAGATTGGAACAGTCCACCACCAACACCAACTGGAATGGTTCTTGTACCGTATGTCTTTGTCGGTAAAGAAATTCCATTTGTAGTAGTCAAGGTAGAATAGTAACTATCATTTGATAATTGCTCTCGAAGTACATTAATGTGATATCTAATCAATCTGTAAATAGAATCAACATTATAATCATTAGCAGCGACTCCATCATAATATGCAATAAAACCAGAATTAGTTGCTGGATCAGTTAAACTACCAGAGATAGCATCCAGCATGAAACCATTCAGCAAATCAAGAGCATAATTTTTAATATTAAACTCACTATCAGAGTAGAATATTTGACCGCTAACAGATGTATATGGGTCGAGTGCCCCCTTATTCAGTTTAGCACCCCAAGCATAGAGACCATTTACATAACTACCGCCTGCAAAAACAAGAGCACCAGCAGTATTTCTAAGATAAAGGAAATTGGAAAGATAAGTAAATCCAAATCCAAATGTAATCGTAACGTATACTCTGTACCATCCATCACCATAAGGAATAATTCCATAATCATCGATGGTTACGCCACCTTCATTGTTAAAGACGCTACCTACAGTTCCAGCAGAAAGATCTACATCAAAGAAGATATTTTGGTCAATAGAAGGATTTGTTCTATCCAAAATAACTTGGAATCTTGCTTTATCATATTCTGCAGCTTTCAAGAACATCGACACTGTAAACTGTTGAGTTTCATCATTAGAACCAGAATCAAATGTATCAAGTCCACTATCAAATCTATCTACAGTAGAATCAAAAGTATCATATGGAGTTAATGAATAATCTCTATAAATGTAATGATACGTATACTGAGGATAAGATGCTAGTTTATCTGCTGTTAACGTGGAGTCTGGAGCCGTCTGTACGTTTCCAGTAGCATACACATAGAACTGCTGCCAAGGACTTACATTAAGGATTTCTGGATTGGTCCAAAGATTTGTTCCTGAAATTTGTCCAGAAATATTTGAAGTAATAGTTCTTGCATTCTGGAGTAATTTAACATTTGTTGGATTTAAATACCAATCAAATGCATTACTAACACCAGCTCCAGTTGTAAATGGCGAAAGGTTAGAGACTGTGGGATTGCCAAATGCAGTAATAGTAAGACCATTGGAACTATTGTCTTCAATTGAACCCTGACAAGTTAACAGAGCAGTGTTTGTAATATCTTGAAGTGGCGTTGTAGAAGGAGCAAAATTCTGGTCATACAATGAAGTTCCATTCAAAATACGTAGGTTGGAAATATTTCCATTAGCCCTTGTTCCAAGACCTAAACTATTGACACCAACTAAAATTTCTACGTTAGATGTATAATTTCTGTACAAGTTACAGGTTCTAATCAAACTACCATTGAAATAAATTCTTCCCTGGCTATTTCCTGTTCCATCTCTAACAACCGCAATGTGATTCCATTGATTTTTTGGAACAAAGTAGTTAACAAAATCGTAATTGGTAGCAGTATAGAATCCAATTCCGCTTGTGGTAACAAACAAATTAAAGTCATTACTTACAGCACCAACAATTTGGAAAGAACTATACGATCCACTCCAATAGAACCATGCTTCAACAGTATATGGATTAGTACCAAACTGTAAAGCGGAACTACTAGAAACTCTGAGATAATCATATGGGAAGTTACCATCAAAGTATACTGAACCTCCAAGACCAGAAACTGTTGCTGTAGATCCTGAATCGCCTCCAGTTAAAGTTTCACCAGTAATCCATGTCGAACCAGTAAAAGGTCCAACATATAGTTTAGAAAGAACTCTATCATACTCTAATACTTCTGCAGTTCCACCACCACTTGAAGTTACTGTCTCGCCAACTGTGAAGTCATCACTTACACTAGAAAGTGACACAGTATAAGCAGAGGTGGAATCATCAGTATCTGTGGTGATTGTATCATGAGTAAAATCATCTACAATTTTTTCAATAAAATCACCATATACCCAAGAACCAGAACCAAACTGACTATCAATAGTTGTGGAAATTTCTTCTAAGTAATAATTCTTATTGAAGAGAGTATTTTTGATTGCACTTCTACCAATATCTCCAGCTGGTGCAAAGATATCAATTACTTGTTGACATAAAGTATCACTTCTAGTTACAACTGCAGCGATATCTACAGGAGTTTCGCTGTCACGATACGAATCTAATTCAGTATACTGTGCTGCATAATTAGGAGTACCAACTCCAATATTGAATGGATACAACTCATTTCGTGCAGCATGACCTATTAGGGTTTGCATAGTTTCCACTGCATATACTGCAGCAGGAATAACATCATCAATGTCAGTAAGTTGTAGTGCAGCAGTTAAATATTTTTCAGCTTCTGCAATTGTACTATTATTACCACCAGTCTGTAAGTCTGAAATAATGCCCAGTAGGAGATTTTCAATATTCAGTTCATCACTATAATCAACAGCAGTATAATTGATAGAATTGAGTGTATATGTAAACTCGGCATTTACATATCCAGATACTTCCTCAGAAATATACTCTCTGTTGAAATAAATTCTATCTGCGGCAATGTTGTAGTCATTATCAGTTGGAGCAATGATATCATTAAAAGTGTCAATCAGGGTATCAATGGCAGATTGAACATCTGCACATCCACCTGGGTCATTAGTAATACCCCAATCACCAACAATAATATCATCAGTATTGGTGTAGTCAAGGTCACCATTAATTGCTTGCTTCATATAGAAACCAAGTCTCTCATGAGCATAAACGGATTGCCATACTTGCAAACGAATATGAATTAGTTCATCATTAGCACCAAGATAGAACTTAGCGGATTGTACTGTATTAAAGTTTCCACCATACTGAATATCTTTAGCAAGTTCATTAAGAATGAGTGTCAGGTCAGTTTTACATCTAAGAGTTCCGTCACCAGTACCAGATTCATTTCTGGGCATATCAAGAGCAAGGTCTGGATATCTGGACAGAAGGTCTGCAGACGCCTTATCAACAATTACAGGTGCATTAGCGCGAATCAAATTGGCAGCATCATAGAATCTATAGCGAGAATCTTCATCGATTTGATTTGTATAAATCAAATCACTTGTTCCATTGTGGTAAGAAACAGGGAATGGAACTTCATAGAATGCGTCTACATCACCACCAACAAACTCAAATGCAGGTTCGACTCTTGTAACTGTACCAAGATGGTCACCATCAGGAGTTGCACTAGGAGTGTCTGCTTCGGAAAGAGTATCCGTAAGGATATCAATCAGGTTATTGATTGTGGTGTAAACGTCAGCACAATTGCTGAGACTTGGAGAACCTCCTTCATAAATGTTGGATGGGTCGGTATTGAGAGTCTGAGTCAAACCGTGGTCACCTTGAACTGTCCAAGCAACGTTGTTGATGATGTACTGAAGCATCTCATCAACTTTATTATATGCCCAGATAGTTTCAGTAACTTCAGTCTCAATGTGATTGAGAGTGACAGGATTCTGAGTTCTATCAACATAGATTGCTGCAGCATCCCACATATGGCTGTTAGAACCATTGCTGAGGTCTTCAATAATCTGGTCTAAGACATCACGAATGTCGTCTTCACAGTTGACATTACCACCAGGAATGACAAGGGAAGGATATTGCTGAAGAAGGAGATAGACAACTTCTTTTGCAATGAAATCTTTATTGATATCAATCGATACCGTTGCATTATAAACTCTATGCGAGTTGCCCGTGAATCCAGCAGGAGCACCAGCAAGTCTAGAGGTTGCTAAGATTGCATCATTGTGGAATCCTTCGCCATTAGTGAACGACTCTCCACCAGACCAGTCTTCGGTATAGGTCTGGGCATCTTCTCCATCAAAGTGAACAAGAAGTACAGTATCTGTATCACCTTGGAAAATGCCGTTGCGGGGAGAGAATGCCGCTGTATAACGAGCAACAGTGGAAACCCTAAACTCGTCGATGTGACCGCCAAAGACATTTCCTCCATCATATCTAGAACCAATTGTTAATGGTTTTGTTGTTCCATAATCATTGGAATCTGTATAAGTTGCACCAACTTGAGTTCCATCTACAAATAGTTTTGTTGACCCAGAAGATTTGGATAGAGCGACATGATACCACTGTCCAGATGACAGTGTAGAACCAGCGATTCTATCAGCACCATTAGTATAATATCTAATCTGACCGCCATTTGAGACATATACAGTAGATGCAATATCTGCAACCGCACCATTTCTAAGGTCAAAAATCTGTTGATTCCCAACCAAATCAGTTAGTCTAACATATGCTTCAATAGTAAAATCTCCAGTACCAAAACCAAACTCAGTAGAAGTTGAAATGGAAACATAATCCCCAGTTCCGTCAAGCAACAAGGATGCTGTACCAAATCTCTTCTGAGCGGTATCCAACTGAGCATCACCATTGAATGTCAGCGTGTGATAGTCCTGTCCAGAATTGCGAACTCTACCAATCTTACCTAGGTAAATAGTTTTACGAGCTTGATTATATCCAATAATTTCAGCTTTAGTGTCACGAGTCTTAAGAACCTGACCTAACTGGAAGAAACCAGTTCCTTGTTGATTTTTGAATGTTAGTTTTCTAACTTTTGCATCTTCTGCATCATTAAACTCTGCTGTATTATTTCCATATTCAATTTTATAATTGCGAATGAACTCACCCTCCTCAAGGTTTCCACTAGCATTATCATAAGGAATTATGTAGTTACTTACAAACTCATTTGCGGGGAATCTAGAATCAAATGCAGTGGTATTATTGGTAAAGTCAACAATATTAATTTGAGACTGAGAGATATCATCAAGAACAACGTTGGGGTAAGTTGTGGACGCAATTCTGTTGAATAGGAGTCCAAAGAAAGAAGAACCCTCAGAAATATTAACTTGCTCAATGAATTCTTCAGTAGTTGGGTCTTGATACGCAGAAGTTGAAGTAATTCTAGCAACAACACCAGATTGAGCAGCAATAATGACATCATTTAATTCAATGTTGAACAATCCTGGTGTCGATTGATATGTACCTGCAGTTTTACTTAAAGTAAGATTTTCAGTAACTTCAATTTCAGTTCCGTAAATTGGAGTATCTTGAAGTTGAGAAATAGCTGCAGTTCCAAGTTGACCTCTAGAAACAACAATTTGAGTATATTCGGAATAGTTTGTAACTGAGGTAATCTCAACAATCTCAGAATTTATCTGATAATTAGAACCAATATTAAATGTACCCTCAGGAACAGGAGCATCAGTTTCAGAATTTGCACTAACAACATCAATACTTGTTGTCGAAGGTCCAATTGTGTAACGTAGTTTAGCAAGTGGTGTTTCTTGCCCACTTTGAAGGTTAACTTGTTCAACTACTGCAGTATCTCCGTCAAAATTGGTTACAGATTCACCAAAGTTGAAAAGACCAATGTTAGTAACGGTAGTAATAGTGTCAAGATTTCCAGAGAAACCAGTTGCACTTACTGTACAGAGTTCTCCAATCTGGAATGTTCCCTCTACAATATAACCAGAAATAATGTCCCCATCTACAGTAACTACATTACCTAAATTATCTACAACTTCATTTCCATTTCCATCTAATACAGGAACCGATGCACCTCTTACAGAGGTTACCTTAAGACGAGCAGTAGAGGAAACACCAAAAAGGTCATTGCCTGGGTTTGGAACAATACCACTACTGTTTGTATCAGGGAAGAACAAATCAAAAGTTTGAATCTGTTCGATAGTTACATTGACATATTTTACACTAGCGGGTGGTTGAGGTGGTTCGGAGAAAACAATAGAATCACCTTGAATAGTGAATGAGGTTCCTGGATTTTGAGCAACTCCATTCAAAATAATCATTAACTGGTTTGCATTTGCAACAATATTATTCCCATCAACTGTTAATGGGAATGCAATTCTTTCACCATCAAATAGATTTGAAATATCATCAAGTCTTTGAACAACAGATGTCAAAATGTTCTCAGAGGAAGTCAGTCTCTTCTGACGGAAGAGGACTTCAGTATTATTAAACTCAGAATAAATTGGTTCTACGAGAGCAAAATTTTGAATATTTGGTACAATTGCATCTCTAGCAAGTTCAACGGACTTAACTAATTCAAAATCAGTTTCTTTGTTAGGAACAAATCCATATTCGGTAAGATTCAATTCACCAAACACTTTAAAGGATGCTGGGTGAACGTTCTTGATAAGAATATCCTTCCACTCACCAATAGAAACAGCAGACTTAATTGCGTAAGAGAAGTCTTGATAGTAATAGGAATCCTGAATTTTCTGAATAATTTCAGATGGTTTGCCCACATCGTCAATAAACTGACCTGTAGTTGTGGTAATAGAACCAATTTCAAGAACGCCCTTAGCAACCTTTAAGTTGCTAATCGTACCAGAAGACTTAGAAACTGTACCTGTAATCTGTTGTCCTTCAATAAAATCACCATCATAATTTACAATTTTAACAATTCTTGGACCAACTTGCCAACCATTATTTGTAGAAACATAACCAGTTGCAGTAGCATTTTCAAGAGAATCACCTTGATATACAAGTTCTCCCTCAAGGAATGTCGATGTAATTACGTTTGCAGTAGCAGCACCACCAAATGAAGATGTTAATACTTGCTGTCTTCCTGTTCCTCCATTGACAAAGGTGATAGCATCTCCTAATTCAGCATTGTTTGCAGTGATTGCAAGTTTTAACTGGTCATTTTCAAGAGAGTTTGCAGTTCCACTAATAGCATAATATGTTGTACTTGCATTTAATCTACCAATAGCACCAGATGCCAATGGCAATTCTGCACCATCGCCAGTATCAACTACGTTTAAAGTGATTTCGGCTCCATTAGGAATACCATGTGGGAAAGCAAATTGCAGAAGACCTAGGTCAACGTTGATAACATAATTGAAGATAGATTTTAATTCAACTGTAGGAGTAGAAGAATATCCAGAACCAGGGTCTTTTACAATAATTTGATCTAATCTACCATTTCTAACTGTAGCTTCTGCAATAGCTCCTGTGCCGCCGCCACCTGTAATGACAACTGCAGGAGCTTGAGAATATCCAGAACCAGGGTCATCTACAGTGATGCTATCCAAAATGCTAGTAGAAGTTAACTGAGCATTGATTGGGAACGTAATTTCTGGTCTAAGAGTATAATCATGAGGATAGTCGTATCCAAAATTGTTGTTCTTTAACTTTTTAATTTTGCCAACATTATCACCTGTGGTAAAGATTGAAGCACCAGTTCCAAAAGGTGGAATAACGACTTCTAAATCGGCTCCAGAACCTGCTAATCCAGGACCAAGAATTCCATTAATTGCTTCAACATCAATAAACGCTGTGGTATATCCTTTACCAGGAGAAGTAACTACAACTTTTTGAACCTGACCAGGAATTGTAGCTCCTTCATCGTCTGTGCCGTCTGCCACGGTAATTTCGACAAATCCTCCCTCACCATCACCTTGAATTGGTATACCACTATACACACCAGGGGCATATTCGGTTCCAGGTTCATTAATTTGAACTCTTTCAATATTTCTTGTCGATTGAATATCAACAACTACAGGAAGACGAGTATAGAATCCACCAGGATTAACAATGCGAATATTCGAAATAGAACCGACTGCTTTTGTTGAACTGGTGCTATAAGATGCATATGCTACATCAGCAGGACCTTCTGGTTCATTAACGAGTAAGAACTTGAAAGTATCGGCACCTCTTGTAATTGTTGCTCCAGATACAGAGGTAATTTGGTAATTTCCGATGTATGGAGAGAATGTTACATCCAAGTAACTATTTCTAATTACAGGAGAATCATCTCCTGTTCTAGATGGGTCAAAGTAGTAAGAAATATTTGTAACAATATTTCTATCGACTTTTAATTTTACTGTAGGAGTTGGTTGACCTTCTCCAGTAACACCAGGAGTTCCAATTCTTTCGATAGAGTTGAAAGAATACTCCAGTTTATACAAATTATCTTTAGAGAACGAAAGATTTCCACCCAACATTGAAGAATGACTAAGGTCAAACAAATATTGGTGACCATAATACATCTTAAGAACGGGTGACTTAACAAAAATATTCACATCTCCAGCATTTGTAGCGGGATTGGAAACTGCTACAGAGTTTAATTTGTAAGTAAATTCAATTGGACTTACAACAGTTTCTACAGGGAAAGACCCATCATATTCATCATAGACAACATTATTAACTTCCTGTTCTGGATTTCCATCAACAAAAATCATTTCACCAGGAGACAGATAGTGTTTAGTTCCTGTAATTACGTAAACTTTATCTGTGTTGCTAACTGCAGTAACTTGAAGAACCTTTTGTAAGGTACTTACTAATGTAATTTTTAAAACTCCAGTTAATCCAGTAATTTGTGCAGTTGTATAATCTGCATTATATGTAATGGAATCAGAATCAATAGTTACAACCGATCCAACAATGTATGGGGAAGAACCAGAAACTTCATCAATTCTTACAGAATAGTCATCATCATTATATGGTTTGAATTTAGCAAACTGGTCTAAGTTGTTTGACCCTCCTTCGGGAGCATCGTAATTTGCCAAATCAATATCAAAAGTGCCAGGTGTAGTGTTGTTTACCTGGGTAAAAGTATATCCTACAATTTCATTAATGTCGTTAGGAATAGGTCCAACAATTTTATAAGTATCGGATTCGTTAAATTGCTCCGTGAACAACTTACCCGTATTTAAGTCATTAGACCAAAGATTATTATTAATAGCAACATTAATCTTATTATTTTCATTATCAACAGAGATAATATATCCGCTATTAATGAAAGTGTCGTTATCTGTGTTTAATACTAACTTAGAACCAACAGTAAATCTAAACGATTGATTAATAGTTAATTCTTGAATATTATCAATCTTTACGGTATCAGTTACCTTAAAATAGTATCTGTCTTTAACGATGGCATCTACTTTTAATTTTTGAGACCCTGGGGATGGAATTGTCGCTGTTCTAGAACTCCAAACATCATTAGAATATGTAAGAGTTTCTGTATCTTGTGCCATCGTAGTGATAGCATCATCATAGTCTAAAGATTGGAATCCTGCCTCACTCAAGTTAAATCCAGTAGAATTGATAACTAAAGTGCTACCTGTAACGATAGAAACTGCTGTTCTCTCAAATCCAATTCCAGTATTAAGTTGAGTACCCTGGTCACCGAGTCTGACAGAATCTGCGTTTTTATCTACTTTAATTCCCCATCCAACATAATCAATGTAATCATATTGATTCATATTAGTAGTGAACCAAGCATCATCGGTCCAATCATATGCAAGAGCAAAGGATGCTGTTGGAGGAATTGTAAGTACGTCAGAAGGAACGGTTGGAGTAACTGCTCTGTTCCTCAAACGAAGATTATCAACATAATATTGACCCTGATATGCAGAAGCAAATGCTGCGGGGGTTCCATTCTTACCAGGAATGTTTCCAATATAAAGGTCCTTATTACCAAGGGACGTATTGGTTACACTTCCAGTAAAAATTTGAATGCCATTTACATATCCAGTAAATACATCGCCTTCTTTCTTCAATCCAATGAACTGCCAAGTATCATTGGCAAACATTGTCGTTTGTGTAGAGGTTAATCCAGAACCCGCATTATTAAGTGCAGTTGTGTTGTTAGTAACAACTAACTCCAATTGTCCACTAGACATGTCATAATACAACCAGAGACCTCCAGTAGCGCCTGTAGCATCTCCAATTGCAACTAAGGTCTGTTGGGTCTGAGAATGTGTTTGAGAGTTTGTAGAGTCCTTATAGAGCATGAACTCAAGAGTCCAATCATCACCAAGTTTTGTTCCGACATCTGCTGCAGCAAACTTAATTGCAGCATTTTCCCAGTTTGCAGGAGTTGCAACATCTTTACCAAACAGTTTTGCTACACCATCACCAACAAGAGCAAGAGAATCTGTAGCATCATTTCCAATCAGAGTTGGTACATAATGACCTGTCTTATCAGTAGCGTCATCAGTTTCATCAAATTCAAAGATAAATTCATTGCGGTTCCAAGATGTCTGTCCGAATACATGAATGTCACCAGAATTATCAACATCAAGAGTATGTGCTGTAATACCCTCTACATTATCAACATTAAAATCTGTTGTATTATGTGATTTAATTATACCGTTATAATTTAATTTGATGATATCAACAGTTTTATGCTGTGTAGTGTTATTAGTTCTACTAAAGACGACATTTAAATCTCCGAAGATATCAATTTTAGTTTTTTGAACAACATCAACATCTCTTCCAGGAGCAAGATAACGATAATTCCAAATAAATTCGCCATCACTATCAACTTTACCAACCCAGAAACTATCTTTTGTTTCATTATCAGATTTCAATCTCAAAGTAGAAGTAATGTAAAACTCAGAAAACTCATCTATGGATAAAGAACTGTTTAGGAACGAATATCCAGCGTTACTATATTCTTTAATCCAATCGACTGTAATGACACTAGTGCCTACAGAAAGTTTTGCAAAAGATACATTTACCGCACTAGAATTACTAGATGATGCTGTTTCTAAAGTTGCATAGATGTTGTTGTTAACAACAACTAAATCTGTAACTTTTTCTGATTTGGTCGAAGAAAGTTTTCTCTTAATAGAGAAATTTCCACTCAAATCTAAAATAGCTACAAAAGCATCTTCAGGATTCAATGAATTTGTATTTGTATGTCCAGCAATAATAATACGATTATCAGAGTACTTCTTAATAACACTTACATTGTCTGCACGAGTAGAACCAGAAATTCCAGCATATGCTTTTTGAAGTTGCAGCGTTGCACTGAGACCATCAACAGACTGAACATATTTTGCAATAATAATATCTGGATTATAGTTGTTTAAAATCTGTTGATTTGGTTTATTATTACCAACTACCCAAATCGTATTACCATCAACGTATAGTTTTTGGAATTCTGCATATTGCAATCCATCTGCACTATCAAGAACTTTTTGCCACTGCAAAACACCAGTTGCTGATAACTTAGAAACAAATGCAACTGTATTTCCTAAAGAATCTAAAGTTTTACCACAAACAAATACTTCTTTAGAATCATTGACAAAGACATCATTGACCTTTACATACTCTCTATTTTCAATTAAAGAAACATAGTAATCAGCTTTCTTGAATACTTGAGGGTGAGTAAGAATAACTCTTGGATTGGAAGTATATCCATAACCAGAATTTAAAATGTTGACAGTATCAATAGAACCAACATTTGATACAACTGCCTCAAGTCTACCCGAAGAACCATTACCATCGATTAAAATTTCTGGAGGAATGTCTGTATTGTATCCAGAACCTGTTTGTTCGATAGATATTTCTTCAATTCCTTTAAATTGACGAACAACAAAAGTTTTATTGGTATTATCCATCACTGGTTCATAATCAATAAACACAGTGTCTCCAACAATTAAATTATGAGGTTTTGTAGTTTGAAGAACTCCAAAATTATTTTCACCAACGGTTTCAAAATTATAAGAAGAAATTTCTTCGCCTTTAATTCTAGAAACTCTAGCAGAAACACCAGTTCCATCAGTATCAGTATTATCAAATACAAGGCGGTCATTTACCTGATAATTTTCACCTGGATTTTCAACAGTAAATCCAGTAACAGAAGCATTTTCAAATTTAGTAATTGTTTCTACTTCAATATCAACCTTTGAATCGAATCTTACTTTGGGGAAGTAATCAAATAACTGAAGTGGGGATTCTTCAAGGAGTTGTTCTGGGTCATCAATTTCGTCTTGACTGATAATACCATCTCGGTTTTCATCCTCAACTTCAAAGAGGAGGATATCACCATCTTCAGTAGTTAAAGCATTTGTAGATGCATTAGGAGCTCGTTCAACATCAATATCTACATTTTCATATGGGTCTCTATAACGAACAACTCCTGTAGGAATATTCTGCTGAACAGCACCAGAACTTAAATTCCAAGAATCAACTACAGAATTATAACTAGGACCAAGTACATAAGGGAATACTGGATTACCTTGCTCCGTCGTATCAATAGTGACAAAATAGCAATATCTACCTTCTGGATATTCTGGGGTTTTACAAAAACGTCCATTATATTGGTCTAAATCACCAAGACCAAAAACAAACTCATAGTCTTCAACAAAATTACCCGCAGGTTCATCTGTCAAAAGAGGTCCAGAAGTTCTAACTGGATATGGATTTGTAATATCATTAAATACAAGATTTTGCTTTAATCTATAAGAACTATCCAATCTTTCAATACTAGAAGACTGATTAGTTGGGTCAGAATACCCATAAGGACCGTAAATTGGGTTGCCATCAAAAGCCCATCCAATAATAGGAGAGTGTTCTAACTGGTCTTCTTGTTCTAAGATATTATCATTAACATCAGTAAATAAGTTATCACCAAGAATATATCTCAATGTTTGAGGATTAGATAAGTGAGCATACTCACCACCATACTGATTATTAAATCCTTCAAACACTCCACCTTTAGCATCATCTAGAGTAGAAGTTTTCTCTAAATTATAAGTCCACTGGAATACCTCAGCATCAAATGATGCTCCCTGACCAATAGAATTAAGAGAAATGACGGTGTTACCTTGAGTATATCCAATACCTCTGTTTAAAATTTGAATCGACGTGACTCTGCCGACATTTTCACCATCAGTATCAATTACCGCTCTTGCAACAGCACCAAATCCGTCACCTTGAATTATGACTTCTGGTGCTGTGGTATATCCTTGACCAGCAGAAATAATAGCGATAGAAATAATTCTACCATCATTAACAATGGGTTGTGCCACCGCCCCAGTACCAGAACTCAATAAAATATCTGGTTTTGAAATATAAGATTCTCCCCCATTAGTGACAGAGATGGATTTAATTGGACCACGTACAGATGCTGTTGCAGTAGCACTACTTCCACCTCCCCCAACAATAGTAATAGAAGGTTGAGAGGTGTATCCAGTACCACCATCGTTAATGAGAACTCTAGATACAACGCCCTTAGTAATGATAGCGGTGGCAGCTGCACCAGATCCTCCTCCCCCGACAATCGAAACAAGAGGAGAAGACGTGTAGCCGCTTCCACCATTGTCAACCGAAATTGAAGTGATAGAACCATCAACAACAACTTCTGCCGTAGCATTCAACCCTCCACCATTATTAATAGAAATTACTGGTGGAGATGCAGCGTCATATCCTTCTCCTGGATTTGTAATATTGATACCAGTTACTGCACCAAAAGTTTTTGTTAATCTAGATTTATAAGACCAGATAGAAACACCATTAATCCAAGTTCCAATAGGACCAGGAGCAATTTGATTTTTATTGGAGATAGTGACTGGAGAAAGTGGGAATCTATTTAACTTTCTTTGGTTTCCAGGAAGAAGTGCAGAACCTGGGAAAGGTCCAATGTTATAATTTGGAATTCCTGTAGAAGCAACATAGACGTACTGGTCATTAAAGAAAGAATTTTGTACGTTAGTAGTATAAGGACTAATGAAATTATTTAAAGGTGCATTTAGAGATTTGCCCTTATTTAAGTCAATAGAAACAAGAATATTTCCCTGAGGAATAACTGAAGCTGGTTGTGGAAGTTGATACTGGAATACAGTTTCACTATCCCTAGATGTTACTAAAAATGTACCATTATAGATAATTGGATTTGCACCATAAACAGTAACTTGGTCACCTACTAAAAGACCATGAGGATTTGAACATGTTACTGTTGCCGACTGATTATTAATTCCACCATATTGAATATCTTCTACTTCGATTAATTTCTTAACATTATACAACCAAGTTTTCAACTCTTCTCTTTCACTAGTTCCCCCAAGCTTGGATACTGTCAATTTATCGCCAGGAAGATAATAAGAACCAGTATCAGTCAAATTGGTTTGTTGAGCGTCAACAATACCAACAACGTTCATTACAACTTCTTGAGAGGTTCCTTTGTTTAGATATACTCTGAAGTTAGAAGACACCTCTGTTGCAGAATCCCAATCTTCTACTACTCCATTTACAGAACGAGTACATTCGATAAACTGGTTTAGGGATTTTTCCTTGTATTGAACTACTTCGCTATCACCAATTACAAACTCACCATTTCTTTCTGGCCAACCAATAGTAGAGTCAACAGTAATAATACTATTGTCAAATCCCAGGGGTTCGGCAAGTTTTGTTTTATAGGGAACAACAAATGTTCCTTGAATTGTTTCTTCGGAAAGAACTAATTCAAAAATTTCAACAGTAGATGTTTTAATTGAAATAAAATTCTCAACAAGAGCACTAGCAGATTTGATATTTGGGTCTGCAATATCTTCTTCTTGAATTAGAAGAGCATCTTTAATATTTTCAGGGTCTCCACTGACCAAAGTTGCACGCAAAATAGTATCAATAGACCAAGTTGCAGCAGAGGGTTTGATAATCTGGTCTTTTGGATAAGAAATACTTACCGTCTCACCATAAAGAAGTTTGAACAAATATGCAATACTAAAAGAAGTTCCTTTAGACGAATAAAAATCTTTAATAGTTTTAATTGATGTACGTACATCAATTTTTGTATAGTCTAGTTCTGGTACATCTGGTAAGAATTGTTCTTTATACTTATCTAATAATCTCTTTACAAACAGAGAATCCAAACACTTAACTTCAGTTCCAACACTTGCTGCAGATGCTGTAGTATTATTTGAAAATACGGCATTTCCAACTTCAGTATATGAAATAATACTGCTAGCAGATCTAGCACATCCTTCAAATTTAGCTTTACTATATCCAGAACCAGTTTTATTAATTAAAAATCCAGTGATTTCATTAAGTCCAATTTCTGCAGAAGCTTGTGCTTGAGGAGGACTTTGAATAACAACTTTTGGGGGATTAGACGCACTATATCCTTGTCCAAACTCCGTTACATTAATATCAGTAATTTTACCATTAAAAATAGAAGCTGCAGCCTTTGCCCCAGACCCTCCTTGAGTATCAACAATGTAAACTGAAGGTATATCAGTATATCCGCTTCCACCACTCAATAACTCAATACCAACAACACGACCATCATTATCAACTCTTGTTTCTAAAACTTGAGCACCAACAGGGTCAATAATAGCAATTCTTGGTGTTGTTTCATATCCTTGACCAGCATTTAAAATATCAATACTGGAAATCGTTCCATCATTACTTAAGTTTGCACGCAAACTAGCTGCAATTCCATTTAATCCTGTAGGTTGATCGATGTAAACTTGTGGTGGAGTGGTATATCCAAATCCAGAGTCTACAATTTCTATTGGTCCTACAACTTGTCCGTTGACAATTGTAGGTGCTGCTAATACCCCTCCCCCTGGTTGTGCAAAAGTAATTCTGGGAATAAAAGTGTATCCGCTACCAGAATTGATAATTTTTAATTCTGTTACACTACCATTTTCAACAACTGCTTCAAGAACTGCAGATGTTGAACCTTCTTTTTCTGGACTTTGAATTTGAACTTTTGGTGGATTAGAAGAACTATATCCTTGTCCACCACTCAGAAGAGTCAAAGTCTTTACACCATTAACCAATGCCTTTGCAGCAGCGCCCGACCCAAATTCAGAATTAATAGAAATTTTTGGAGGATATTCAAACCTATATTCAGCACCATTTTGAGATGTACTAATAGAAACTAATTCACCATTATCATTTACACGAGCATATCCAACAGCACCACTACCAAAAGAAGGAATTGGTGCTTCAATAGAATAAAGAGATAAGAATCTTCCGTTTATTGGAGCCAGATTAAAGATAAATTTATCTCCGTCGATAAAATAATCGACCTTTGGAGTCATTAATCTATTGTCATATACTGCAATTAAATATTCATCTACAATTGGTTCATAAGAAACACCATTTCGAGTAATTGAAAATACTGTTTCACCTTCTCCAAATGAATTTGAAATATTATCGATGGCAACGATTGGATTTTCAATAAATCCACTCAGAAAAAAGATAGATGTTGATGCGTTATCATCTGCTGGAATTCTTTGTCTTGGAGCACTAGTAAAGACAATATCAGAACCATCTACAATATAATCAATATTTGGCACTAAAACGTCATTATAAACGCTAACAACTAAGTGCTGTGCCGAAGGAGGTCCAATAGGACTATCTTGAGAGGTTAATGGAAATCTTACTCTAGTTCCATCAAACAAATCAATCAGATTTGCTAAGTTAGTCCACTTCAGTCTTACTTGCTCGTAAGAGATTCCAGGACTCAGAGCAATATTTGGTGATGGTGTAGTTTTTTCATAATAAATTACTTCATCACCAATTAATACAGAACCATTCTCAGATAAAAATTGGTCAACACTTTCTACAACAATTGTATCGTCAGTTGCAGAGAGAGATTCTACGATAGTTGTTTTTCCATCAAGAATATTAATATCGAGTTTATCGATATCAAGATACTGTAGGAAATTATTAAGAATATTTTGTCCCAATCCAGTCTTTTCTTGAGACTTATAGTAGTACTCAATAAACTTGTTAAAGAGGGGATACTCAGACCCAATAAAATCTGGTGTCTGAGCATTGATTGACTGAGAGACCTTATTGATATTCATCTAATTTTAGAAACAACTAGAAGTATTAAGCGAACCTGAATTTTCAATTTGACCGACTTCAACGAGAGTTGGAGTTTGGTTGAAAACCGTTGGTGTCAAACTATTTAGAGGAATTGTTGGAGGGGATATTGTGCCGAGAGGAGAAACTGTAATTTCTGGACTAATAATATTAATTATTGTTCCAGGAGTAGTTGCTGGAATTGTAGAATTATTAGCAGGTATAAACAGAACAGGGATTGTTAACCCAGTTGGTAGTAGGGTATCATCAATAACTGAACCAGAACCAGAAACTGTATCGATAATATTCAAATTTGAATCTGCAGGAACATTAACTCCAGAACCAATAACATTTACGGGTCCAAAACAAATTTCCCCAGTATCGTAATTAACGGTTCCAATAGAATTGTTAGTATAAACTTTCTTTGTTCCAGTATTATAAAAACTTCTTAAATTTCCAAATCCATCATCTTCAAATTGTTGGTCTACACCTGGTCTGTCTGCCGTTCTAAATGTTCCAGAAAGGAGAACGGGTTCTTTCTTACATGTAGTGCCGTCACTATTACTCGGAGCACTATTGTACAAGGAAGAACCAGTAGAAATGCAATAAGTATTCGTTTGATTAGTTAAAGGATTAATGTATTTCAAAATACTAGTCTGAAGAGATACGTCACTAACGCAACTATCTGCTAGTGTAATTGCCTTTTGAAACTCTTGAGACCTGAAAGATGAATTAAAGTTATTAATCTGAGTTTGTGTTGCCCAAGAAGAAATGGCATTTTGAATATTAGTTTTAATATCCGAAGCATTTGAACCGCATCCAGTATCGTACTGAACAAAAGCTTTTATGTAAATGTAGATGTTATCTGGGTCAACAATTAAGGGGTCAATAGACGCCATAGCATAAGATCTGAGTTGATTCTGCAAATCTTTTTTTGTTGCATCATTGAGAAGGGAACCAGTTTTTGTCTTAATAGTGATAAAAACTTTTCCGTAAATAGGTGGATTCAAAATATCTCCACCATAAGCAACTACAGAATCTGCATTATCATATATGTTTTTTGTAATCAATGCATAATCTTGTGATGTAACTGCTCGATATTGTGCTGAATAATATCTTGGTGCGTTGTACTTAATAGACTCAATAGTTTCTGCTGCAGATCCAAGTTGAGACTTTTCCTTTACCTCCAAAGACACACTGGATGCACCATAAGATGTTCCATTAGAATCTAAAATTCTTGCAATAACTCCAAATGAAGAAACCTGATTTGCTTCAGATCCAGAAGTTACCAAATATTCAAAGTTGATAATTTCGCCATCGTCAAGAGCTCTACCAGCACTATCATCCCCAAATCTAACTTTATACCGCATATCCTCACCTTCAGAGAGGAAATATACCCTAGTAGTTGGAGTTAAATTAGTAACAGTTTCTACTCTGTTATACAGGTCAGAAGTTGTTGATGATTCATTTGGTTTGACGGAGACTTTCAAAGTAGAGATGTCTGCATTTTCGGAGGGAATTGTATATTCCTGAGATGCAAAAGTATTAACGGTATATGAAAAATTGACAATATTTCCTTCGCTAATTAACAGATTATCAAATACAGCAATACCAGTCGTAGGACTAACAGATGCTGTTACATCCTGTAGAACATTCCAAATAAAATTTCCGCCAGTAGCAACAGGTCCTTTGCGAATAGTTACTGTGCTAGGATATACACCGTTAAGATCAGTTGTCTGAACGTTCAAATATATGCACGCTCTAGAGGCTAAAATTGAACGTGGAACATAATTTAAAAGTTTTGCAATATTAACTACATTGTCTCTTACAGTAGCAGATGTAATAAATGCTTCGTTCATTGCCATATTAGCATTGAACGCCGTATAGTACGTGTTGTAGGCTAGAGTATCAATTAAATATGATAAAGCAGACCCATCAAAGTCATAATCAGAAAACTCATCTCTAGTTCTGAGATACGACTTGATTGAGGCTTTAATATCCTCAAAATCTAATGCTGTTAGATTATTTGGTTGCATTATTCGGGTCTCTGTAAAACAAACGAAATTGTTTCAACAATAGGTAGTCCTACAATTCTATATTCTATACTGACGTTTAACTTGTTACCTTCATAAATTGGAGTAACAGCAACGTCAGTAAGTTCTACCCTTGGTTCATACTGATTAATGGTATTTATGATTTCATCCTTAATTGTGTCAGCAGTAAAGGCATCTAAAGGTTCAAACAATAACTCATTAACTTTAGAACCTATAAGAGGTTGAAATGGTTTTTCACCAGGAGTTGTCAATACTAAATTTTTAACTGCCTGTTTAATACTTGTGTCATTTTTGACTGTAGAGATATCATCAGTAAAAGGATTTCTTGTCAATGAAATTGAGAGGTCGGTAAAACTACGCGACCTCTTAAAATCTTTACCTTTGATATCCTTTAAAGGCATTACTAACTATTCTATTGTATCTCAATTATTTATCGACCTTGACCGCGATATGGCTTTCTTGCTTTATTCCTGCTAGTAGCAGCATACTTAGTATTTGCCGAACGTCCCTGACGGGTCGTTTTAGGTTTTCCTGGAATAAAATTACCACCAGAAAGACCAACTTTTGATTTTGCCATAATTACAATCCTATAAAAACATTTGGACTAGAACCCGATACCTGAGATAGGCATGGGAATGCTGTTGAACCGTCGCCTAGAGGGTCTCCAAAGCGTCCTGCAGGAACTCCACCTATAAGGACAGTCTTAGAAGTAGCAAAGAGCTTTCTAGCGTGTCCTGTAGGTGCTTCACGCCCAGCAGCAGTTCCTTGAGTACACCAATAAGCAGGTGTATTTAAGGTGACTGAACATTTCTCACCGACAGACTGGGTGACATATTGAGTTGGTGTTGGGTGTGGAGTGAGGATGTCTTGGTCAACAATAGGTATTTTACCATTAATTGTGACTCTTGCGGCTGCTGCTTTCGCAACTCCTAACGGAAGTTGTGAAATTGGTGGCCAACTAGCGGTTGGTTCGTTTGCTGGCAGAGGAACCGAATTGATTCTAGGGTCCAATGAAGTATGAGGACACCCAGGGACCATTCCACCACCATGTCCAGGTTGGAAAGTAGAACCGTTACCATATCCATGACCTGAACAATTACCCATAAACAGAGCGGCGTTACCTAAAGATGGGAAAGGCATAGTTATTAATCGTCGTAAGGGTTACCAAATGCCTCAACGGCACGAAGAACATTTTGACCAGCACCAGTTAAATTATTAAAAATTTTCATTGAACCAGATGCCGACCAAGCTTTACATCCATCACCAAGTAAAGGAGAAACTGTATAAGTGTTTGTGGTAGAACTATCTGTAGTATCTCCAGTTATGGGGTCGGTCTCAGTCGGTTCAGTTGTAGTAGAACCTGGTGTTGCCGCTGGTGGTGGGCAACTAAAGTGAGAACAACCAGTTTCAACAGGACTACACGATAGTGTAAAGTTTATATTAATGCTGGTTCTGGGGTCTGCTCGGTATTGTCTTAAAAGATATTTAGTATATCTAGACGCTTTTGGTAGTCCTTTGAGACTTCCTTGAACCGTATTGATTAATACTTCTTTTTCTGTTTTAAACTCAGGAATTACATCCTGAGTAATACTGTCGATAATTTTAGCTCCATCCTCTGCGAATCGCTCTCTCTCATTATACACTACTCTTTTAATATTGTCATCAAGTGGAGCATCTTCAAGATGACGAAGGTCATATCTAGGTAAAAATTTTGGTCTGATGGGGTCAGTTGCCGCTCTGCTGTACATACTTTGGGGTAAAACCGTGATGCGGTTTCTCTCAGGGTCTTTTTTGACATCAAATCCGATATTTGGGTCATTATTTACAATTTCCCTAGGAATTGCTTCCTGTGCTGCGTCAATTGCTGACGCAATATCACTAGAAATTGGCAAGTCCCCCTTAGGAATAGCATTTACATTCGCTTTAAAATCGCTTGCGAGGTCAGGACGGTAGTTATCATTGGAAAATGTACTTGTATCCAACTTGAAAATATTCCTGACAAGGATACTTGGCGGATTATTGTCATCATAACCGCTCCCTGGCTCCTTAATAGAGATGTTTGTAAGCACTCCTCCACTAAAAGTACCTTCAACTACGGCATTAGTACCAGAAGCAACCTCTGGAGGACCAACTAAGAGCTCTGGTGGTTTACCTAACTGGTCCCAATTAGAACCTCCATCAACAATAGACACTCCAGACACACGTCCGTTAGTGACTGTTACCGCGATATCGGGTTGATTTAGCACTCCAAAAATTTCTGGAGCGTTTTTATCTAAAGATGCCGTCACATATTGAACAGATTTATTCAAAAACTCATACAATCCAATAGCAATTGCTCTATCTGGAATACCATATCCCGCTTTTACCGTGATAATATGGTCTCTATCAGAGGTATATTGAGTATCTTTGGCAAAATTACTACCATCTCCATCAACATATGCCACATGATATGGAAAATTATCTATATCAGTGTGGAACGTGCGGGTAATAATGTGCCCATTAATGGTATCACCAATCCTCAAAAGGTCAAATCCTTCTTGTCCTTCCGTAATTGGCACTGGTCCAGTAGCAGTAACTTTAAAATTTAACGTTAAAGTGGTCTGACTATTGTCTGGATGCGTATGTAAGTACTCTAAAGCGAATACATCATTGACAGAATACCCCGTTCCAGGTGATAAAAGTTCAGATACTGTCCATCTCGTACCTGAAAATACAACACTAGCTCCAGTGTCATCAAAAATTGGTTGAACATAGAACTTGATACGCAGTCCAGTTGAAGTGGGAGAGTTCTCAATTTCAAAAACTTCAAAGTCTGCAAACTCTTCATCGCCACTTTGCCATGGATTTTGCGTAGAATCATAAGAGATTCCCTCCAAATTTCCTTCATCCCATACGTCTACGTAGGTAACACCATCATACGATACGCTGAAATCCGTTACCCCATCAGGAACTTCCGTAGATAATTGGTTATAACTGAACGCAATTTTATTACTATTAGTCCCAAATGCGAATAATGTAGGATGTGGACAGTCGGGGTCGCCCGTTAGGTCCTCATCTGCGGTATAACTAAGATTTGTTTCCGCAGCAGTACAGTTAAATGCAGTACAAGGAATGCAAGTTGTTGTCGTTTCCGTGCTAGATGACTCAGAAGTTGATGGTTGTTGCGTCTGAGGGTCAGTCGTTGTGGTACTCGTTGTTGTGGTGCTTGTCCTAGTCTCAATATAAAAACAAGGAGTGCCTGCTACACCAGCATCATCTGAGGTATCGTACAAATACGAGAACCAAGTATCACTTAAAATGTAGTCAAATGATAATTCACTGGGATAATAGTCAAAAAATAGTGTAGATGTACCAAGAAAACCCGCACAGGGACTTGCTACTGAGACTTTTCCACAGTTTGCTGCAGAAGCTTCAACAGGGTCTGTCAGAGCAATAGAGGAATACATGACAGCATTTCCATCCCTATCAGGAATGTTGTAGTTGCCTGTCCTAATAAGAGCAGCAGGTGTCTCTTTAAATTCTAGTGATACGCCCTCTCCAGGACGATTGGTAAAGCAATGATTTGTATTTAAGGCACCATTATCACAAATACCAGTAGTAGTCTTACATCCCATTGACTTTCTCCTCTAGTTCGCCAATCCTACGATAAATTTCATCATAGTTACCTTTAATATTCAAATATTCATCATATCCTGTGGGACGATATAAAGTCTTATCGGGCGTGGGCAACTCCGCCACATAAGATTCTAGAGACTCTAATCTCTTTCCAATTGCTAATAAACAGTCATTGATTGTTACTAAGGCTTGATTGATTTCATTCATCTTCACTTATTTTTGCTGTTCTTAATGTAAATGCAGTTCCATCTTCTGTGATATCATACTCTAACTCTGTACCAACATTCCATCCCAGTTCCTCACATACTTCATACGGAATTGTGAGGATTAAATCACCAAAATCGTCTTCTTCTAATCTTGTTGTGAATCTCTGGGACATAACTTTACATACGATTAACTACCTGAGGATTGTCAGTGGGATTATCTATCTTCCACTCGACCCATAGTGTATATAGATAATTTGTATCTTGAGTAGCATACGCAGACGCATAATAGTCTGCACACTCGTACATACGAGGGTCTAGAAAGGACTCGTACCGAATTAACTGCTCAATTGCCCATACACGAGTTTCTTGCCTCTCTAAGCGCGTCTTAGGGTCCATTTTTTTACCTGGGAAATTTTTTTAGATGGGGTGTAAGATATTATCGAATTATATCTAAGGCGTCTGGGAACCTTTGTAGGTTAGGGTAGTGGCTTTCTTTATATTTAAGGGGGCTAATTTAACTGCCAAAAGTATAATTTTAAACTGTCGCAGTAGGCAT
>Ga0208162_1000107_pt1 | contig 41778 bp, 86 predicted proteins | sample CB_VirMetaG_4_FD_184539 | JGI IMG/M metagenome (GOLD analysis project Ga0208162, IMG submission 184539) | Freshwater to marine saline gradient viral communities from Chesapeake Bay - CB_1508_1M Viral MetaG (SPAdes) (version 4) | ecosystem: Environmental > Aquatic > Marine > Coastal | place: USA... | reverse complement strand
AGCGCACCTGTCGCTGCTGCTTCTGCTGTATTCCTCGTCTATCCTTTCGGTCAAGGTAGTTTCTCCGATGCTATGCCTCTTGGTATCTCTGGTACTTTTAACTATATGCTTGTATTCCAAGCAGAACACAATATCCTTATGCATCCGTTCCACATGCTCGGTGTTGCTGGGGTATTCGGTGGATCTCTGTTCTCTGCTATGCACGGAAGTCTGGTTACTTCTAGTCTCGTCCGTGAAACTACTGAAACTGAGTCCCAAAACTATGGATACAAGTTCGGTCAAGAAGAAGAGACCTACAACATCGTCGCCGCTCATGGTTACTTCGGTCGTTTGATCTTCCAATATGCATCCTTTAACAACTCACGTTCTCTGCACTTCTTCCTCGCTGCGTGGCCTGTTATCGGCATCTGGTTCACTGCTCTTGGTGTTAGCACCATGGCATTCAACCTTAACGGATTCAACTTCAACCAGTCTATCCAAGACAACCAAGGACACGTCCTTAACACTTGGGCAGACGTTCTGAACCGCGCTGGTCTCGGTATGGAAGTCATGCACGAGCGTAATGCTCACAACTTCCCTCTGGACCTTGCTGCTGCTGAGTCCACTCCTGTTGCGCTTTCCGCACCTTCTATCGGTTGATCAAAAAATCGGTTATAATAGGGAGGTCTTAGGACCTCCTTTTTTATTCTAAAGTTTTGTAAAGTTTTATGATTGGCAAACTCGACCCCGAAGAAAATGTTATGAATGATGATTCTGTAATTGCAAAACGCAAAGCAATCGCTGTATGCAACCAAGGTGTAGTCCAAGACCTTTACGATACAATCGCTAAACTTGGATGGGATTGCTATGACGACATTGATGTTGAGATTGGTGGTACTTCAGTTTCTGGTATTGATGTTGGTGAGGAGTACAACAAAAAGTGGCAGTCGCCTCTAGGTACTCGGAAGTATAATAAAGATGCATTTATTATTATCAAGAATCAGGGTCGTCGTGATTTGACTAAATCACAACCTTTCCCTGAAGGTGAGTTCAAACCCCAACATCCTCATGAACCTTATACCTCCAACTAGTCCTGAATACTTTAACCAAACTTCAGAAGATCCATACGATCGACATACTTACAGGTTGCACCTTTCAAATGGTGAACATCGAGACTTCAACTCATGGGAAGAAACCGCTGGTGCATGGTTTCAATTACCTGCATTGTTTACTTCCCACGTTGAAGTGTTAGACAAACCTGACAAGAAACCTAAACGACAGACTAAAGGATTTAAATAACTATGACAACTTCAACTTTAAATATTCCACAGAGGGGGTGGTTCGATGTCCTTGATGACTGGCTTAAACGAGATCGCTTTGTCTTTGTGGGTTGGTCTGGACTACTTCTTTTTCCCACTGCTTATCTTGCAATTGGTGGCTGGCTTACTGGCACGACGTTTGCTACGAGCTGGTACACCCACGGACTCGCAACTAGTTACCTTGAGGGTGCTAATTTTCTTACAGCGGCAGTGTCAACTCCTGCTGACGCTATGGGTCATTCTCTTCTTCTACTTTGGGGTCCTGAGTCTCAGGGAGATTTCGTCCGCTGGATCCAGCTTGGGGGACTCTGGGCTTTTGTGGCGCTCCACGGAGCCTTCGCTCTGATTGGTTTCATGTTGCGTCAGTTTGAACTTGCACGTCTTATCGGTATCCGTCCGTACAATGCGATTGCGTTCTCTGGTCCCATTGCTGTTTTTGTTAGCGTTTTTCTCATCTACCCTCTCGGACAATCCAGTTGGTTCTTTGCGCCGTCTTTCGGTGTCGCGGCGATTTTCCGCTTCCTTCTCTTCCTCCAGGGTTTTCATAACTGGACGCTCAATCCCTTCCATATGATGGGTGTTGCAGGTATCCTGGGTGGTGCATTGCTTTCTGCGATCCATGGTGTTACAGTAGAGAACACGTTGTATCAAGATGGTGAACAAGCAAACACATTCAAAGCATTTGACTCAACCCAAGAAGAAGAAACCTACTCCATGGTTACCGCCAACCGATTTTGGTCACAAATTTTCGGTATTGCATTTAGTAATAAGAGGTGGCTTCATTTCTTCATGTTGTTTGTGCCTGTTATGGGTCTTTGGACTTCTTCTATCGGCATCATCGGACTTGCACTCAACCTTCGGGCGTATGATTTCGTCTCGCAAGAAATCCGTGCCGCAGAAGACCCCGAGTTTGAGACGTTCTATACTAAGAACATCCTGCTCAACGAAGGTCTACGTGCTTGGATGGCGCCAGTAGATCAACCTCACGAACAATTCATCTTCCCTGAGGAAGTTCTTCCCCGTGGTAATGCACTCTAAATAATCAATGCATAATCACGAATCAACAATACCTATGTGGGTCTACCTGACCGGCATAGGTCTTTTTCTTTTTACAATATTGTGTTTTGGGATAATGTTAGCAGGAATGGTATACACATGATTACCTCGGAGATGCCATATAAACTAAGAGAAATTATAATGGATACATGGCCACAACTCTATTGGTTGAAAGATGTAAAAGACAAAGATAATTTGACATCTGGGGAAGTGAATGTTAAACTAGAAAAAAATAATTGAAACTATGTTGTATCTGTTTTCTAAGACTGAATGTGGACCTTGCATTCTAGTAAAGAAATACTTTGCTGCGATGAATGATTCCCGAACAGAATCAATCAAGGAAGTTTACTTGGACGATGGTGTAGGTGAAGAGACACTAGACTTTGCTCGTAAATATAGTGTTACCGCAACTCCTGTTCTTATTGTCACTGATGAAAATGGTGAGAAGGTAGAAGAGTTTGAGGGTGGTGTACCTATTACTAAAAACATTACACGACTACTGGATACTTACGCATGACTGAAGCCTATGTTCAGAGAGTATGGTTCTCTGTTATCTACAAAGCAACTGGAAAGAAAAAATGTGATTGTGGATTAGAAACCACTGCAATGGAGATCGTTGCTAATAATCCAAAAGAACTGACATATGTAAGGAGTGATGCACACCTTATGGGTCAGGTAGTTGATGTTACTCCCCCGCCTGCACTTCCTACCAATGAAGTTGTTAAGGCTGATGGATACTCTACTAGTGAAGAACCATTTAGACCTAGAGAAATCTCTTCAGAAATTGTGGTAAATATGGATGGAGGAGTTGGTGGATCTTGGGAGGAGAGAGAAGTTGAATATGAACATATCAACGATGATCCTCATGATGGTTGGTGGTTGAAACCTGAACATCAAAAGAGTCTACCCGAATCTGATTTAGAACCATTCATACCATGACTAAAGAACTTCCAGAGTGGAAAAAGAGAGCACTCTCTGATCCATCACTTAAGGAAAAACAGGTTGACATTCTTATGAATGGACCTAAGAAGTTGACAGATGCATGGTTCCTCCAAGCAATGAAATACAAATACGACAGATGAGTACACCTGCACAACAACACAACGCACTCCTCGCAGTTGGGGAGTTGATGAAAATCATGATTGACGAGGAAAGATATCCAGATCTTCCCGAGAAGATTAGGTTGTCTGTTAAAGCACTAATCCGTGACTATCCAGATCGATCTGCAATTGATTCTCTATATGAGGGTCAAACTTATGGAGAAGTTCCCGAAGATGACTCAGACATCACTGAGGAAGAACGGGAAAGTAATGACAGGTTTTATAACAACAATCAAACCTGGGATACTCCTGGATACAAATGGAAAACTCAAGTAGAATTTTCTCCTGCAGAAGATGCTTGACAAACACTCAGACATACATTAGTATGTCTCTATTAGGGGGATTAGCTCAATTGGTAGAGCACCTGCTTTGCAAGCAGGGGGTTAGCGGTTCGAGTCCGCTATTCTCCATATGAAATATTCTATTTACGATAACATCTTTTCTGATGAGACTAGAACATATCTTCAGGAACTAGCTCTTTCTGAAGCATATGTTAATATGCATTATCCAAACGGGTATCGTGCATCAGACTTTGATGTTTCTGGTGGACCCAAGATTGATAAAAGAGTACTTGAAGAGATAAGAAAGAAGGTACCTGTACTCAAAGGATTAAAGTATATCAGATCTTGGAGTTTTGTTTACAACTCACAATGCAATGGTGTAAACCCACATGCAGACCCTAGTTTATATAATTTAAACGTATGGGTTACTCCAGATGAATCAGTAGAAGATTGGAACAAGAATGGTTTGAGAATTTACGAAAAAGATCGTGGTGATTTAACTCATGAGGATTATAATCGTAATCAAGATCTAATTAATAATATGATTCAAGACTCTGATTGGAAAGTTGTTCCCTATAAGTGCAATCGAGGAGTCTTATTTCCTGGAAAATTATTTCATGCCACAGATAAAGTGCATATGAAACCTGGTGATCACAACCGCAGAATTAATTATACATTTCTTTTTGAACCCTATCATACCTATTGACAGACTGCATAGATAGAGTATAATTGTCATGTAATACTCACAAGTTTATGCTAATGAACGTACCAACTCAAAGTGAGTTGACGCATATGCAACTCCAAGCTATGTTGAGGGAGAACAAATTCCCTAGTAGTCAACTCATGTATCTTGGTGAACGTGAAGGTGAACACTGGTATCTCATTGCAGGTGAACACGAAGTGCCTGTGAGTGATATCGTCGGTCTAGATCAAGTAATCGAGGAGGAAGAATGAGTTCCGATCAATACGTAATCGATGATGGAGAATCTAAACAAGACAAATGGAATCGAGGTCTTGACATCTTCATTGAATCTGTAATTAAACCAGATCCTGCACTACGACAATGTGCCCACAATCAAAGGTGTTTTCATGAATTGATGGACGTTAGGGAACAGGTTTTGCAACATCTCAATTCTATGAGATGGAACTGATATGGGATACTACTTCTTACTGATTGTTTTCTGTACTGCCGCATGGTTCATAGCGATGGACGAATCAGTGGCAAAAGCCTTCATCTACGTTTACGACTATGCTGTGGTTAGATTCCGAAAGTGGAAGTGGTGGCTTTTAAACAATCCCAAAAATCCTATTGTCAGGTATTTCATAACTCGTCGTTCTCACAAGATGGCGGAAGAACTTCTTAAACAACTAAAAGATCATGAGTCGAAAGAAGAAAGTTAGTTACTACATTGAAACCATCGAAAAGGATGACTATGTGAAATACACTGGTTGTAGTAAAGAACAAGTTAGGTGGGGAAACAATGACGATCCAGAACCCTTTCTTGTTCAAGGTGGTATATACTATGTGGAGAATACAATTGTTAGATCTTCACATACAAAACTAGTCCTTCGAGGTGTTGAAGGTCAGTTCAATAGTGTATGTTTTGAACGAATTGGAAAAGCAGAATGTCCATGAACAAAGTTGATGCCATTTGGATTTGTCGTAGGATGATGAAGATTTGGCATCCAGAATTCTATGGGGATCTCCCCGCCAAACAAAAATATTGGACCCACTTTCTTGACAACCTCAAAGAAGGTGGGTATATTGATGAGGAAGATTACAACACCTGGAAGAACCCTTTCAAATGAAGTGTGAAGTCCAACTCTATGTCGCTGGTAAAGTCTTCAAAGAAGAAGTGTATGCCCGTGACTACCAAGAAGCACGGGAAGTTGCCCTTGCTCGTAACCCAAATGCAAAAGTCATCGGCGTAACCGCTGTATTCAAATGAAACAAGACAAACAGAAACTCAGGGCACAAGTGAAGTCTAGATTTTATTATTACTTCTGGGGTATTGCAACTATTGCGGTAGTTTTCGGTCAACTCTATGTTGGAACTGGATACCGCATCTTGCACCAGGACATGAGAGAACTTCTTTACAAGGTAGATGGAGTTCTGCTACATAAAGGTGAAGCGAATCCATATCGGGGTGCATTGTGAGTGAAGTAAGTTATAAGAAACACCGAGTATTTCGGGAAACAGACTCCGTAGTTTTCTACGACATTTCGGTGGAGGAATCAAATGCAAGTGACCTGGTTGTTCATACTGGACCTGCCGTCTCGCCCCCGAATGACATCGTTGGTGCGAAACAATTTTACATTCACTATCATCAGGTAGATCACAATCGTGTCCTGTCTGGTACTCGTACTTTTGAGTTGGTGAATCCTGAGTGGAAGTTCCCGTACCACATTGTTCACCTTAATAGAACAAGTGGTGCATTAGTAGTGCCCAAAATGACTTTCCATCGTTCCATGTCTGGTGACGATGGTTCTATTGTAATTAACCAAGCTATTCGTGACGATGAGTTTAACCCTGACACTGAGTTCATCCCCGTTTCCGCCGCTGAAAACGAAAACCTCTACAACATCCTTCGACATGAAAAACCAGTCATCCACCACGTCGGAGAATAAGTTTCCTTTTGAAGGATTTCCTGTCCGACTTGAGATTTACGAAGGAAAGGGTAAACAAAAAACTACCCGAGTTTGTCACTTTCAATGTGTAGAACATGCAGAACGTCAGATTGATCGATACAAACTAAAGAAACGTCAGTATAAAATGGAAATCAGAAAGGACGTTAAATAGTAGTATGAATCAGTTAAAGTATGCATGTAAACAAACCTTGGGGTTGGTATAAAGACCTAAAGAGAACACCCCAACTGGTAGTCAAACAACTATACGTCAAACCCTTTTCTAGATTTTCTTTACAGAGACACTTCAAAAGAGAAGAAGCATGGTATATTATCTCTGGAATCGGAAAGGTGACTATTGATCAAATGATCTACACAGTTGGACCTGGTGATACTTACATTGTTAAACCAGGTCAAGTTCATCGACTTGAAGCATATGCAGATGGTGTTGAATTTGTTGAAGTTCAACGTGGTGAGTGTTTTGAAGATGACATTGAGAGACTAGAAGATGACTTTGGAAGAACGATTTAGAGTTTATGATTCATTCCTACCTCAGGATGAATATAATAAACTTGTTCATGTTTCCCTTGGTGGTCCTGACATAAAATGGAACTGGCAAGCCAGTAATCCTGGTGATCCAATCTTTTTGATTCGTAACGTAGACGAAGATTCTTTTTATAATACTCATCTTCTTTCTTATATTCAATCTTGTATTCATTTAAAAGTTGAACCACTAAGAATCTACTTCAATGCACAAACACCAAATCTTCATGGTTGTTATCATCAAGATGATGGCGATATGACTGCAATACTTTATATCAATCAACGTCCATATGAACATAAGTGGGGTGGTTGGACCGAGTTATGGGATCAGGATACGGGAGAAGATGCAATGATTCGCCCTCTGGATAACCGCCTTCTTTTGTTTGATGCTGAACTTACTCACAGAGGAACTGCTTTCCTCGGTCATACGGATCCAATTAGAGTCAACTTAACTTATAAAATGCAATTTGTGTCATGACCTACAAGCCAAGACTGGATGATTATGTGAAGTGGAATCGTTCTTCAGGTTCTACTGATGAGGGATGGGTTTATTTCGTATCGGATGAATACATTTCCATCGAGGTTCTTGCTAAATGTAAGACTGATGAAAATGTGAAAGACTGCCCACTCCACAGGAAAATTCATGTCTTGGTTGTATGTCAGAATTGGTATTGGGATGAACTAGAATATGTGAGTAATCGAAGAGGTGAAGACGATACATATAAATCACAAGAACATCGGTATCAAGATCCTTGACAAACCGATGTACATCAAGTAACATAAAAACACTACGAGAATACTTATGGGCAAAACTCACAAAAGACAATACACAACTAAGTCTGGAGACACCTTTGAGTGGGACGAGACTGATGAAGTTCGTGCTGCAGTAGAAAGACTGCACCAAACCATCCGCGAACTTGAAAAGAAAAACGCACCTGATTATGGAGTTGGAAAATGAAACTACTCACACTTGAAGACTATCAAAAGGCAGGAGAAACATTCTGGCCCAAATATTTTTATGTTGCAAAAGAACTTGGTGAAGATGCCAAGGCAGAAGACATTCTGAAAGTTATGGAAGCAGTAGGTAGTGTTGCACTGCGACTCGCTCTCGAAGAGAAAGAAGGACCTTTTGGATTCAACAAAAAAGACGAAGAAACTAATGACTGAACAAGAAAAAGATCAACTCGCTGTATGTAAAGAACAGGGACTCCCTGATAATGCAACATTGATTGATGATGTTTTTTATGTCTGGAAAACTCGTTTCGGTTTGTTTTCTACAATGACAAAACAAGGTAGAAAAATGTTGACGGGTCACACAATGGATGGTGTCATCGACATGACACGTTGGCACCTTAAGTGTGAACAAGAGGGAACTCTTCACCTTTATACTAGAGTGGTAAATAGTGGAGTAGTTGGTGGTAAACTCTAATGTATGAGGAACTAAATTGCTTTGAAGAAGCACTGAAACACTTTGGAACTAGAGTCGAAGTTATCTGTGCTATGGAACTTGGTGGTAGAATTCACGCTGAGGATGCCTATCAGATGATCAAAGATGAAATGAAAGAAGTGAAGAAGTGCCGTAAGAGGTTCAATAAAGATGAGCAGTGTTAATGGTAACCTTTGGATTTGGAAATATGAAAAGAAGTTAGACTCTGACTTCTGTAGGGATGTTATACGAAAATTTGATAGAGACTTCAATCTATATCATGGTATAACTCTAGGTGACAAAGAACAATACACGAGAAAAATATCCACGGATCTACACATCTCCAATCTTCCTGCATGGAAAAAAGAAGATACAATATTTGGAGAACATCTCCACGAAGGTCTTAATGCTTTCTGGGATTATTGTGAGGACAAATTATTAGGTTATGAATTAGATTGGGACTATCCTGTTGACGACACTGGATACCAAATTCAAAGAAGTAAAGGTGGTGAGGGAAAATATGATTGGCATCACGATGGGCTTGTTGACTCCAATGCATTTGACTGGTGCGAAGAATATGGATCTGCTCAGAGATACTTTACTTTTATTTGGTATCTGAATGATGTTCCTGGACCTGGTGGATACACTGAGTTTTATGACGGAACTCAAATTCAACCAGAAGAAGGTCAGATGATTATCTTTCCCTCAACTCATACTTTTATCCATAGGGGAGTTAAACCACCTGTTGGACAAGACAAATATATATGTACAGGTTGGATTTATCATCCAGTCAATCGCGGTTGACTTTTGATTTCTTCACAAGTATAATTGTTTCATTCTGGTATTACTATGTTTAAATCAAACAATAAAGTGGGAGAATATTGTCCACTTATTAAGAAAAACTGCATTGAAGGTAAGTGCTCTTGGTGGATGCATGTCAGAGGTCTACATCCACAGACTGGTGAAGATGTTGATCATTGGGGATGTGCAGTCACTTGGTTGCCCATGTTGACTATTGAAAACTCTCAACAACAACGTCAAACTGGTGCTGCTGTAGAGTCATTCCGAAATGAAGTTGTTAAATCAAACAGGATGAATAGAGACCTATATATGGAAGGTCTAAAAGCTATGGCTGACGGGGCTCCTATCCTCCCCGTTCAGGTTACATCATTGACCAATCAAAACCTTTTAGAAGAAGAACCTACGGAGGAACCGAAAAATGAGGATGGTAGTAACTAGAGATGGGCGCATCCAAATCGATGGATATGGTTACGACGAATGTAATATTTCTTTCGTAGCTGACATGAGTTGGATCCCTGGATATAATAGAAAGGAGTGGGGTGTATTTCATGCCCTACAATGGTATGATAAACCTGAATGGGATGATCCTACCGAAGACGAAATGGAAGGTTATCCTTACGGAGAGATTGAGTTTACCAACTATCCGCCTTCACATAGAATTACTGAACTGGGTATCTTTGAAGCCGCAGTAGTTGAGTGGGAAAGACAGAAGAAAGCAGAAGATGCTGCGATTGCTGCTGAAGAAGAAGAAAGACAAGCAGAAGAAGCACGTCTTGCTGAGGAAGAAGCTAAAACTCTTGATACCTATCTAGAATTTGACTTGGAAGATTTATTAACTGATCTCTGACATGAAACAAACACTTATTGATAATAATTACCTAGTAATTAAAAACTTTATCGATGTAGAAAGAGCTGCTGCATTATGCGAAGAGTTTAGAGATCATTGCGAAAGTAATAATCTACCTGGAGATCAACAGGTAGAAGAATCTCATGCTGCATATAATTACATGAGTTTCTTGGAACTTCTTACGGAGAAAACTCCAGAAGTTTCTAGAGCAATCGAAGAACATGTACTTCCTACATATACCTATGCTAGGATTTACAAGAATGGTGCAATTCTGAAACCTCATATGGACAGGGATGCATGTGAGATTTCTTTGACAGTTCACCTTGATGGTGACATGGGGTGGCCAATCTTTGTTCAGACTCCTGACGGATCAAGTGCAGAAGTTGTTCTTGAACCAGGAGATGCTTTAGTCTATTTGGGATGTGAAGCTCTTCATTGGAGAGAGGAGTTCAATGGGAATTATTATGGTCAAGCATTCTTGCATTATGTAAGGAGTCGTGGACCCCGTGCATACGCATTCTTTGATAATGATAAGGATTCTGTCACCCCAAGAACTCAAATTGATGAAGAAAAGAAAGTCGATTGGAAAGAAGTACCTAAACTGAATAAACCAGAAAGAGATAGGTTCCGTTTCAATGAGAAACCACAATTTACTCCTTCTGCAAGAGAAGAGAGAGTTCTTCAAGCTCAAAAAGAAGAGTTGTTGACTTCCACTCTTGAAAGTTATATTAAAATTTTTGAGGATGAAGTTCCTACGGAACTTTGTAACCGCATTCTCGACGAGTATGTAAACTCTGATGACTGGGTTCCCGCAGAAGTTATTGATAAAGAAACACCTATCAACGAAAACATCAGAAATTGTAGTTGTGTCTACATGAGTAGTCCTGAGTGTATTGAAAAAAATCAGATAGTTAGATCTAAACTAGATGAAGATCTTCATGCAGTTATGATGAAAGTTGCAGCAAAATATGCAGAGATTTTCCCGAATATTAACATCTCCATGGATACTGGTTACAATCTTCTGAGATATGAAACAGGTCAATTTTATACAACTCATTGTGATGACTACAAGGATGACCCAAGAGTTCTCTCATGTACTGTTTCTCTGAATCAAGAGTATGATGGTGGTGAATTTTCATTCTTCAATGATGAAATGTTAGTTCGCACGAATACTGGTGGTGTAATTTGTTTCCCATCTAACTTCATGTACCCTCATGGTGTTCGAGAAGTTGTTAAAGGCACTCGATACGCAATCGTTACTTGGTTTAGATGACCACACTTAATTCTATACCTCCTATCCGTTACTTGAACTTAGACAAGAACGAAGATAGGAGGTTTTTTATTGAGAAACAATTCGAGAAGTATGGTGTCGCCAACTTCAAAAGGATTAGTGCGGACAGATATAGTGTAGATAAGTATGATAAGTGGAGTTTTGAAGGAGAGTTAAATGAGAGACCTAGACTCTCCACTCTTTTGAATCAGTTTCAAAGTATCATTGACTGGTATCATGAGGATAGTTCGGAAACATGTATCATTGCTGAAGATGATCTCAATCTAGATCTTTGCAAGTACTGGAGATTTGATTGGAACTACTTTGAGTCACATCTACCATGCAACTGGGATTGTATTCAACTTCATGTTGTAGGTGAGAAGTACATTCCGATGGGATTGTCAGTAAGGAACAGAACCCTTCACTCTGCTGCTTGTTATCTGATCAATAGAGACTTTGCGAGAAAGTTGAAGAAGATATTTTATAGAGAGGGAACATTTAAGTTTCCGACAAACTATGGATACCATTATTCATGGCCTCAATATCACTATCAGTCTGCAGATTTCTTACCATATAACATTGGAGTCACTTATTCATTTCCCTTGTTTATTACCAACTCCAGTTTCAAGAGTGATAGTTTGGAAGGTAAGTTGATAAACCAAATGGTAATCAAGTCAGATAAAGTTGTTGCAAATTGGTGGGTAAATAGATCAAAAGACTACTCTCTGGATGATTTATTCTGTTGTCAGAATCCAGATCGAATGAAACTTATTGTTCCAATCAAACAATGAATAAACTAGAAGGGTTACCAAAAATATACTATATCAATCTCGATGATCGCCCTGATCGTAGAGAGTATATGGAAGACCAGTTTAGGTGGTGGGAGATTAGTAACTATGAACGTGTGAATGCTTCTAGATTTAGAAAAGAAGAGTGGTCTGATTGGTGTGACATGGTTCACTATCCAGAATTCTACCCTTCACATAGACATAGATCTGTTGCAGTTTCTTTGTCTCACTTTGAATGTTTGAGAGAATGGTACGAAACTACTAATGAAGATCAGGTCATTATCTTGGAGGATGATACTGACTTTAGTAATGTTGAAAACTGGAACTTTACTTGGAAAGATGTAATGGATCGTTTGCCTTTTGATTGGGAGGCGTTTCAGTTCTGTTATAACTCTGTAGATTACTTTAGATGTAACCTTCACCTTAAAAGTCAGACCAGTTTTAATGGTCCAATTCTACTGACTAGACCTTATGTGAAGAAACTATTAGATCTTTATTTTAAAAAAGGAAAGTATAATTTCATCACAAAATATTTTGGATCACCTTATCTGGGTTATCCTATCAATGATGATAAACATTGTGTCAGAGATGTCGATAATATGATTGGGCACCATGGAAGAGTTTATCAAATGCCTCTTGTAGGTCAGAATATTGTGCTCGATGAAGAACGTCGAACTCCTCATCTTTTCTGTTCTGCATCATTGAAAAGATTCTGGGCAAAGGAACATGACATTGATGATCTTTTCTCATATAATACTGATAAAGATTTGAGTATGACATATAAACTAAATCCTGGTATCCGAAAATGAAGAAGTATTGTCTTAATCATACTCAAGAACTCAGAGATCATACAGAAAAGGAGATCCGTTCTCTGGGGTGGGATAACTTTGAAGGTGTAGTTTATCCAGAACCTTTGGATGATCAGAACAAATCTGAACTCATCCTTGGAGTTCTTGATAAATGGTTGAAAGAAAGTCATGATGACATGGTAATGATCACCTTTGATGATCTATTCTATGGATTCTACAGGCATTCTGGTTTCAATCTAGATCTTATCGTAAGTAAAACACCAGAAGACTGGGATAATATCTTGTTGGGATTTGAGAATCTCCATGGAACTATTCCATTCTTCATGCATAAGACTATGGAGTCTCATCTGTCTGGTCCTACCATCTTGAAAAGATCATATGCTGACAGGTTAGTAAACATTGTTGGAGATTCTCCACAGGTTTGTGATAACTTGTGGAAAGATAATTTTTCATATCATTATTTCTTAAACAAATGTGGAAAGAGTTATGCATATCCACTCTTACCTAGACATTATAAATTAGTAAGTGACTCTAGAGTAGATCTAGAGAGACAAACAAGAATGTATTCTATATTCTGGACCAAGTATTATGGTAAGGAGTATCCTAAAGAAAACTTCTTCAAACTAGAGAGTGAACCATGCCTTAATACGGACAGATTACTCTATCGCAATAGGAAATTGATTTAATGTTTCACTTAGTCCGTCAGTTTGAGAGAGAAATTGCAAGATTCTATGGTGCTCCTTATGGTATCGCCACTGATTCGTGTACCCATGCGATTGAGTTGTGTCTTCGTTATGGTGGATTCAATAACGTAACCATACCGACTCACACATATATCTCAGTTCCAATGACCTGTAACAAACTAGGTCTTGATTGGGAATGGAAAGAAGAGAAATGGAATGACTGGTACCTGATTGGTAACACAAACATTGTTGACGCTGCAGTTCTATGGGGACCTGATACATATCTACCTGGAACATTCATGTGCCTCAGTTTCCAGTACAAGAAACACCTATCGCTTGGTCGAGGTGGTATGATTCTATGTTCCGATGAGGATGCTGTTCGTGCATTACGGAAGATGGTTTACGATGGTCGTGATATCTTAGAACCCTGGAGAGATCAGAACATTTCCACCATGGGTTATCACTATTACATGACGCCCGAGGTGGCAAAAATGGGTATTGATTTACTAAATGGTCGGAAAAAATTTCCGGCAAAAAAATGGAGCCACAGGGATTATCCTAATTTGTCCGACATGGAGGTCTTCAAATGAGAGAGATTCCAAACCTTGATGTTCATGTTACGCACGATTGCAATTTTCAATGTGAGAATTGTGCTCACTTCATGCAACATAAGTTTCGAGGAACTCATATCCCTCTAGAAGAAATGGAGTCCTGGTACTCCAAATGGCATCAACGTATTATGCCTACCAGTTTGGGATTGTTAGGAGGAGAACCTTTTCTGCACCCAAATCTTCCAGAGATGTGTCATCTCACTAGAAAATATTTTCCAAACTCTAAGATTGAAGTAGTAACTAACCTAACCTTAATTCACCTACATCCTGAACTTTGGAAAGATTTGATTGAATCTGATATTCTACTTACCATTTCAATTCATAGTCGAGATCCAAACTATGTAAAGGTAATGAATCCAAAATTGAAGATTGCAAAAGAATGGAAGAAAAAAGGTGTAAGAATAAAGATAGAAGATTCCGTTAAGGAGTGGGTAGAGATCTACAAGGGTGATGGTGAATATATTCTTCCTCACGAACATCTAAAACCTGAGGAAAGTTGGAACAATTGCCCTGTTGGTCAAATTTGTTTTCAACTTCATGAAGGTCATATATGGAAGTGTGCTCCACTCGCATTCTTACCTATGATGAAGAAGAAGTATCCTAATATTTCTGATAGGTGGGATCCGTATCTAACGTATAAACCTCTGAAATCTGATTGTAGTGATGAAGAAGTAAATGAATTTTTTTCCAGAGGATGTGAAGTGTATTGTTCAATGTGTCCGGCTCATGCAGAACACCATGATAAAAAGAATCCACTGATTAATAGAATTAGATGAAACTGAAAGGATTACCTGAAATATATTATCTCAATCTTGACGAAAGACCTGATCGAGTCGAATATACAGAAACCCAATACGAAAAACATGGTATCACCAACTTCCGTAGATGGTCTGCATCTGAATATCAACTTCATAACTTCAAAGAGTGGAGGAGTAAGGTCAGATTAAATGATATGACCGAGTGTAAGAAGTTGAAACAACATATTATTGAGATTGCAATCTCCATGTCTACAATGGACATGTTAAGACACTGGTATGAGAACTCCACGGAACCCTATGTCCTCTTAATGGAGGATGATTACGATCTTCAGTGGATTGATTACTGGCATTTTGACTGGGAATATCTAATGAATCATCTTCCCTTTGATTGGGATTGTATTCAGTTAAGTTTTGAGAATGAGAAGGTCATTCCATGTTTCCTTCACCCCATCCATCCATACCACTGCACTGGTGCCGCACTTATTAATAGACCATATGCAGAAAAGTTGATAAGACTATTATATAAGGATGGAAAGTATGATTTTTCCCAACGGATTCAAAATTACAAGTGGGGTAAAATGCTGGACATGCCCAATAGGACTATTGACTACTTCTTATGTCATGCAGGCAGAACGTATTCTATTCCTCTGATTAGTCTTAATCCTGGTATGGGAAGTTATAGTAAAAATATAAAGAGAAATGATAGACCCGACTTGGATCTTGCCTGGAGGGCTTATAATAAGTGGTGGAAAGAGTTGCGAGATGATTACTCTCTAGAAGAGTTTTTCATGTTCGGTAAACCAAATGATAGATATATTACAAGGAAAGAACCAGGTCTGGACAAGTATTAATGGATCACATTAAACCACAATGGGATATCAAAGATTTTAAGGATCTTGATTATACCTATGCAACTCATAATGATCCTCTGTTGGTGAACGAATACTTATGGTCAGGTCATAATAAAGAGAAACTTTCCATCTATAAATATCATGAACCCAATCCCATGCCAACGTGTATGGAATATGTGAAAGGTCTTTTCTCGGATTGGGATAGTGTTGGACTCGCCGTTAATTACTTCAAACCAGGTCAATATCTACCACTTCATGTAGATCTATTTGGTAGATATCTGAAAATTCATAACACCAAACCCGAGAATGTAAATCGGTGCATGGTAATGTTAGAGGATAGTTCACCTGGTCAGATTTTACAGATTGACGATGTATGTCACTGCAAGTGGAAAGCAGGAGACTGCTTCTACTGGGAATACGAAACACCTCATGCTTTCTATAACATGAGTATGATAGATCGATACGCAATTCAAGTTACTGGTGTAGTGAGATGAAAAGTACAAATGAGTGGGATCCACTCAAAAAAGTGATTGTTGGTGTTGCTGATTATGCAAGAATCCCTGAGATGGACAAAAGTCTCAGACACATCAACTATGCAGATAGACAAGATGTTTCCGATGTCATTAGTGGATTGTATCCCAAACAAGTCATTGATGAAGCGAATGAAGATTTAGAAAACTTTGCAAACTTTCTAAAAGTTTGTGGAGTGGAGGTTGTAAGGCCGCATCCTGAACCAACTGGATATTACAACTTCTGCCCTAGAGATGTTGTCGTTGTTCATGGTGAAACGGAGATTGCGGCTCCGATGCCTTTGAAAGCAAGACAATTTAACTTTGGGTCGATTGCACATTATTTGAACAATCTTACACCTGTTACTTGTACTTACAATGATGCATTGTATAACGAGAACTGCATTGGTGATAAAGACACTCTTGCATTGACAGAGTACGAACCTGCCTTTGATGCTGCCAATGTCATCAGGGCGAACGATCAGATCCTCTACCTCCTGTCTAATAGTGGTAACAGGAAAGGTGCCCAGAAACTCCAGACACTCCTGCCAGAGACCGAGGTACACCTCTTAGAGGGTGTTTATAGTTATATGCATATAGACACGACTGTCGCGTTCCTGAGGGAGGGCCTGCTACTTGCCAACCCCGAAAGAATTAAGGATCGTGATGTCCTTCCTGGTCCATTCAAAGACTGGGATATTATCTGGTGCCCAGAACCAGTTGACATTGGACATTACCCAGGATATAACAATGCTTCCACTTGGATTAACATGAACTTATTCAGTATTAATCCCAATCTGGTTGCTCTTGAGATGAATCAAGAACCCACTAGAAAAGTTCTGGAACAACATGGTATCGAGTGTGCAATGTTGCCTATGAGACATTCTAGAACTCTAAGTGGATGTTTCCACTGCGTAACCTTAGACCTGGAGAGAGGATGAAAGCAGTAAGTATCATCACTGCATGTAAGAATAGGGAACTTTCATTAAGAGTCTCCCTAATGACTTGGATGCAGTTCAAAGAAGTTGCAGAGATTATCATTGCTGATTGGAGTTCTGATAAATCTCTAAATTATCTGACTGAATGGGATAAGAGAATTAAAGTCATCAGTGTCCCAGATCAAAAGTATTTTAATCAACCTCAACCACTCAATATCGCTGCAAGTGTTGCATCATCACAAAAGATCTTGAAGTTAGACAATGATCACATTTTGAATCCATACTACAACTTTTTCAAAGACTATAAGATCAATGAAGAAAGTTTCTTGTGTGGTAGAAATGATTATGACTCAGATGTCTATCGTGGTTGTTGGGGAATGCTTTATGTCTACCGCAAAAACTTTTGGAACGTCGGTGGATTCAACGAAGACATGGGTCAATACTACTCATATGAAGATGATGATATGACTCATCGACTTGAATTAAGTGGTCTCCAAATGAAAAAGATCATTCCAGAGACACATAGAATCATTCACATGCCTCACCCAGATGGTAGGAGAATTGAACATTTCCAAGGGGATGCTGAGTTGAGTGACTATGAAGTCAGACTTCGCAAAAAAATGGGTGAAAGATTCTCTGGAAATTCGCTAGATAAGAGAGTGGGTGGTATAATGTCTTCAAGACATAATTACAACAACAGGATGCAGTTTGACCTTAGTGAGGTTAAAGAACCTGTAGTACAAAGAAAGTATCACTGGAACGTGGAGAAAATCAATGACCAAGAATACCGAGCGACTCCAGCATGAAGGTGAAAAGAAGTTTCACCCATCTGGACTGAATATCATCGAAAACTCTGATGGATCTTTCTCATTTGAGTGGGATCCTGAAGATGATCGTTGGAAATGGATGAACAACTTGACAGATGACCAGATCAAGACTATTATCGAGGAAGGAATTCAAAAACAAGCATTTCTAGAGGAACTCGCAAATGAATACGACCTATGAGTCGCAACGAAAGGAAAGACTCTCTGATGTGATCTTTGATTATCTTCAAGATGAGGACACCAGTCCCGAAAAACTCTACACTGATATTCGAGAAGAGATTATCAATGCTCTGGAGTACTTTGAAAAATACGCTGACAGGTGTCGTCGTGCTCGGGATTTGATCACGGATGACTTCTTCCCTACTAATAGTGACTATAAAGAACATTGTTACTATGATTCGGAGTCTGAAGGTAGAGACTTCTATAGCAACGATACGCATCCAGAAATTTCACCACCAGATCTTACTGATGCACGTATTCAGGCCACATCTCCTTTTAATGATGGTTGGACCCAAGAGTTTTACCGAGAACAGATCTCACGAAACGATCCCGATCGAATTGATTACAAGGATCCTTGGGTCTATGAGTCTCCAGACGGAGGAAAAACTATTACCAAACGTAAACCAGGGTCTCTGGAAAAGTATCCCATCACTCGGGATGAAATTAACGAACACTACAAAAATCTTGGAAACGCCGACTAATGTTATCTACATCCGTAAATGAATCTCTGACTAACGCAGAACAATCACTTAGGAATGCTCTTGCTTTTGCTGCAAGGGGTGAACGACCTTTGGTCTGTACCACAATTGCGGACATGATTTCTAAGATTGAGAGTCTGAAGTCCACCGATGAAATCTTGGACAAACTTGAAAATCGTAAAGAAGGGGATTCGGGATCCTTTGGTTCTTGGTTTGAATAGATAGTATGTTGTTACATAGTTAGCTTATGGATCTTCCCATAACGCCTAATCAAACAATATTAGTACTTAATTCAAGTTACGAACCCATAAACTTCACCAGTTGGCGAAGAGCGATAGTCTTATTACTCAAAGAGAAGGCACATGTCCTCTCTGGTCGAGTAATAAGACTTTTAAATTATGTACGTTTGCCATTATCTAAGATCATGAGTATTACTCCATCCCGTGCAATGATCTATAAAAGAGATCATAATACATGTCAATATTGTGGATCAAAATCGAAACTCACTATTGATCATGTGCTCCCACGTTCAAAAGGAGGAGACAACTCATGGGAGAATCTGGTAGTTGCCTGTTCTTCGTGTAATACGAAAAAAGGTGATAGACTACTAGAACAAACCAACATGAAACTATCGTGTCAACCTAGGGCACCAATCAATAAAATGGTATTCGATTTGAATCATACCAAGGTTGATGAATGGAAAGAGTATAATTACTCTTAACATGATCCCAAAGAAAACATTAAGAACACTAGATAGTACAATGTTATGTGTTATGATTTGATCATAACCAAGGAGGTACCCCAATCATGACTCTCCCAAACGAAGGCAAAAAACTCGATGACAACGAAATCTACAGCATTAACAATGCAGTAAAAGATGCAGGAATCCAACAAATTCATCCAGAAAAGATGGAAGCGTGGGGTGATCATCTAGTATCACAACTTAAAAAAGCCGAAGAACAGGAAGATGTCATGAAAAATGCAAAAGGTTGTGGTAAACACTGGAGAACATCTGGACCATTATCCGATTGATGTGGTAAACTCTAAATATGGCATTATCATTAGATAAATGAAATTTAAACTTTATACAAAAAAAGATTGCCCGTATTGTTATCGTGCTAAAACCGCGATTGAACTTTGTGGGCATGAATTAGATGTAGTCACCCTGGATGAAGACTTTAGTAGACTCGAATTTTATGATAAGTTCGGTCAAGGAAGTACTTTTCCTCAGGTATTAATGGAAGATAAACATCTTGGGGGATGTGTTGAAACCATTCGTTATCTACGTCAACTAGAAAGAAACTCGGTATCCTAATATGGATAAGCCCCAAGGACTCCACATAAATAAAGGTGTGGAATTACTATTAAGAAGAAAGAGGAGGGAACCGCCTGAAGAACCAAAAACATTTGAATTTAGTTTTGGTAAGATGGTTTCTCTCTTCAAAAGAGAGATTCATGTTACACTAGACTTTTCATTCGATATAAGAAAGAAAGTAATCTCTCGGAGGTAGGGCCATGACAGCGCCAATTATTGCCATTTATTGTATGGTAACACTTATGTTCTTAATGATCGGTGGTATCATCGGTTGGTTGGCCAAAGAACACGTATTATTCACCACTCCACAACAAGTTTTCGCTCATCCCGAAATGTTCGATGAGAATGGTCAGATTATTCCTGATGAAGTAATTGCAGTACGATTTGAAAATAGCTATGACGACTACGAAGAAGACGACGACTAGAACTCCTCGTAAAGCCGCAACACCTAAACCTGCGGCTAAGAAGACTACGACTCGTAAACCAGCGAAACCTAAAGCAGAGAAGATTACTCTAACACCAACTTCATTGGTTCATGATATCTTCTCTGCCATTTCCTCGGAGAGAACCAAGGCAAAGAAACTTGAGATCCTGAGGAACTACAACGAGAACTTTATCAAAGCGGTTCTGATTTGGAATTTTGATGAGACTATCGTCTCGGTTCTCCCAGAGGGAGAAGTTCCAATTCAACAAAAAGAAAACGCAGATAAGAATCCTAATACCAACATTCGCAAAGAGTGGGATAAGTTCTACAACTTTGTGAAGGGTGGAAATGATGGGATGTCTCGTCTCAAAAAAGAAACCATGTTCATTAATATCCTTGAGCAACTGCACCCTGGTGAAGCAGAGGTTGTTTGTCTCGCAAAGGATAAAAAACTTGATACAAAATACAAACTGACTCGGGAACTTGTTTCCGAAGCATATCCAGACATCACTTGGGGAAATCGTTCGTAATGGGAAAAGGCATCAACATTATTCAGACTAACTGCGATAAAACTGCTGGGCAGGATAAAAGTCTCCCTCGGAATGCATACTTGGTAGTATATTCCGAGGATGGTGAAGAAAAATTTGACATTGTTTGTGGTCTACAAGTTGACATTTTTGACCACTATCACGACCAGAATAAACAAGTGAGGGCTATCGAATGGACGGACGGGACGATCAACCCGAAGTTTTGGGGTTACCAAGCAAAGGATTCGGGAAAGAAAAAAAAGTAGTAAAGGGTGATCTTAACCTTACTATTGATGTTGATGAACTGCACAATAAAGTGCGGAAAGAGTATAAAAAGATCAAAAAGTATATGAAGTCATCCATATATACTGTTGCTATGATGGATGGTAACGAGAAGATTGTTACCGACCTGCTCAAGGACCAGGAGGATGGGTGATCATTACCTTTTAAATCTATATGGTTGCAGTTTCAATAGTCTTAATAATGAGGAATACTTAAAAGACCTTATTGAGACTGCTGCGTTATGCAGTGGTGCAACCATTTTACAGATGATTGGAAAAAGTTTTCAACCGCAGGGTGTAACCATTATTGGTCTCCTTGCGGAAAGTCATATCAGTATCCATACGTGGCCCGAGAAAGGTGAGGCTGCGGTGGATATTTTTACTTGTGGGGATTGTTTGCCAAAGATTGGTTGTGATATTATTATTGAACAAATTCAATGTAATAGACATACCCTCCAACTTATTAAAAGATGAGAAACAAATCCCATAGATATACCTTTTCTTCGGAACCTCTATTCACTATTCCTCTCTTTAGTGCTGATTTGTCTCTGGACAATGAAAGCATCCTTGACTATTGCACAAACTTGTGGGATAGAGATCCTGGTCGGGATGTCAGTAATTCTGGTGGTTGGCAATCTAATGATATTCCAGTCTTACCTGAAGAACTAGAAAGACTCTTTGTGGATATTCATACATTTGCTGAAGAATGTTGCGAGGAACTTGAAATATCACCAGTAAAAGTCTATAATATGTGGGTCAATATTAATCAATATAAAGATTTTAATTGGCCACATGATCATTCCGACTCTGCTCTTGCTGGGGTTTATTATGTGAAAGCTCCAAACAATTGTGGAGATATTGCATTTGAACATCCTGTAGAAGATAAGATGACTATCATGCCTTCTGTGGAGGGTAGACTTTATATCTTCCCTGCTTGGTTACGACACCGAGTTAATCCAAACATGAGTAGAGAAGAGAGAGTTTCTATCTCTTTCAATCTAGACCACTAGAATAAATACACCAGAAAGAGGACTACTATGCTTTCGACTGCTTATCGTCTCCGACTAGAATCTATTTGTAGATGTATTGCCAACAAGGAACAAGTTCCTTTGGAAGATATGATCTGGGCAGAGAAACTCGCCAAGAGACATACAACTGCTAGAGACTGGCTAAACAAAGCACGTCGTCATGCTGCCCAAAACATTGAAGAGGGCACCATGGATGATTTTATGAATAAGATGGGACTAGGAGATCCAGATCCATCCAATTATAAAACAGGATTTGATGGTGCAGATGACATCAATGAGTGGTTCGGAAGGGATAAACCTGATGACTGGAGACAACGTGACTGATGAGAATTGTCCATGACAACTTTATTTCCAAGTCCGATTGTGATTTCTTAATTCAAGAATATGAAAGAGGGGGTCCTTATAATAAATGGTGCAACGCCGATCACTTAACCTTTAAACCAAAAGATTTCTCTGAAAATCAGAGGATGCTTGATATACTGAATAAAATTGCCAGTGTAACTGGTTATGATATTGATTGGGGAGAAATTGTAAAACGACTCCCAGGAACAGAGCATCCAAAACATTTTGATATTGCTGAGGAATCTACAATTTTTTCTTCAGTAACATATCTGAATGATGATTTTACTGGTGGTGAAACATATATTATTAATGATATAACTCTCAGGAAACATGTTCGAGATGTTAGTGTCAAAATTTCTCCTAAAACTGGAAGAACATTATATTTTGATGGGAAACGATATGAACATGGAGTTACTGAAGTAAAAGATTCTCCTAGATACACACTAGCAATCTGGTATAAAAATGAGTAAGTTTGAAGAGATCACTCCTGAGACATATGTAAAAATGAATGAGGAGTTTGAAGAGGAAGGGCTTGCTTTCCGAATAAATATTCCTACTCAGGAAGAAATCGATGAGTGGAGAAAACGTGGACAACAAAGAGATTCCATGGTGGAAACTACATGAAATCGCTGACCAACTTAATGGTAAATTGAATCACATTACCTGTGTAGACCACACTGGTAAAACTTGTAAAAGAATTGTAATCGAGTACACGGAGGACACAAAGTAATGGAAGCGGTAATCTATTCCAACGGAAATCAGGAATGTGAACGTGCTAAAGTTCTGTTAGAAAAACTCAACTTCCAGATTCAAGTATATAAATTAAACCAACACTTCTCTGAAAGAGGTTTTGTAGAGGAGTTCGGTGAAGAGGCAGAATACCCACAAGTTAATATCGGTTTCAGACATGTTGGTGGGTTAAAGGAAACATTAAACTACTTCAAACAACACAAACTACTATGAATCCAGTAATCCTAATTGCTTGTTTTTCACCCCTTGTAGTGATTTGGATTGTAATGAAAGTGGCCGTTTGGTTCTACGCAGTCAACGACGAACAAAAGTATGTCAGAGAAGAATCCAAAAAACCCCATGGACCCTATCTGGCAGATGCATATGCAGATGTTGATGAAGAGGAAGAAGGTGATTGAAATCTCTGAAAAAATTGACAAATCTCTTTTTGAGTATTATTCTGAGATAGGAAAACCAGTTCCAAAGTGGAGACTGAAAAAAGATCCTGACTGGTGGACAAGGTATCTCGATGATTTAGGAATAGACCCCCGTAATCCATGAACATTGTTGTAGTAGGTGGCGGAACCTCTGGATGTATATCTGCACTAATCCTTAAAAAAAGGTTCCCACAATATGATATCCATATAATTGAATCGTCAAAGATCGGTACCATTGGAGTGGGAGAGGGTTCCACTGAACATTGGACCGATTTTTGTGATTATGTAGATATCGATATGGGAGATGTACTCCGAGAGTGTGGTGCAACATTTAAGATGGGAATCCTCTTTGATAAGTGGGATGATGAACCATTCATGCACTCTCTACTAACAGATACCTGTAGAAATGAACACGGATACTACTATACATATGCACATCAGATTGTAAACAACTATCCTAAGAGGGATATGCAATCTGAATATGTTTGGAATAATGAGTGCCCTGACGATGGATTTGAAGTCCGCCAGTTGCACTTTGATACCGATAAACTCAATAAGTTTTTACATAAAAAATGTTTTGAACGTGGTATCAGTGTTCATGTTGATGATATCAAATACGTTCATATTGGTGAAGGTATTGAGTATGTAGAAGGAAGTAAAAGATATTATGCTCATGTATTCATTGATTGTACAGGATTCCGAAGACTTTTGATTAGTAAACTGGGTGTAGGTTGGAAATCATATAGTGAATATCTACCTTTAAACTCTGCAATCACCTTTCCTACTGCAGAACAAAAAGAATATAATATGTGGACTAAGGCAACTGCTTATGATGCAGGATGGGGATGGACTATTCCAACCAGGGATAGAACTGGAAACGGATATGTTTTCTGTGATAAGTTCATTACCACTGATGAAGCCAAGGATGAGATGCGAAAACATCATGGTCAGTACATCCGATTCGGTAAAGAATTTAAGTTTGATCCTGGACGTGTAGAAAAATTCTGGGAACGTAATTGTATTGCTGTTGGTCTTGCTGGTAGTTTCGTTGAACCACTTGAAGCATCGTCTATTGGATCAACCATTCAACAGGTATTCGCTCTTACTCAGATGTTGCCTTCTTGGAACCAAGATAGATACAATAAGATTGTAATTGATATATTCGACAACATTGTTGATTATATCGTTGCACACTATCTGACTCGTAGAGAAGACACTCCGTTTTGGAAATACATAAAAGAGAATCTGAAGGTACCTAAATCTTTACAGGATTTACTTTCAGTGTGGGAACATAGATTGCCACACTCTTCAGACATGTATATTCCATGGGAAATGTTCCATGCTGCGAACTATATTCCTATTCTTCATGGTCTAAACTGGTTCAATGTCAACAAAATAAAGTCTGAATATGATTCCTTCCCTAATCACCAAAGGATAGAAAAGGAAATGAAAGACTTAAAAGACTTTTACAGAAGTGTTCCGAAGAAGGGACATAAACGTACTCTTCAAATGTTGACAAAACGACGTTGACCTCTTATAATCAAACCATATTATACCATTATCATGGACTACAAACCCTATTCTCAGGAATGGAATCGTAAAAGATACCTACGAGAAGCCTTGGAGAGTTACTTCAATGATTATGTCGATACTGACGTGATCTATGAAGACATCATGGATATTCTCCATGAGAGGTCCGAACGTGCATACGACCAATTCAGTCGCAGTGACGAGTTGTCTAAGAAGTTTCTCTAAATACTTATTGTTCGGTTTTCCGCACATATGAAGTTAGAGGAAGCATGTTACTCTTTAAAACTTGAATGTGCTCTTAGAGATCTTGGTTTTGTAGATATTGGTTGGAAGTGTGTTGCCCACGCAGGAATCTTCTTCGTGCAACCAGTAGGTATCCCAGATGATCCAGATGGTGATCTTCTGGGATTTTCGTTGTCTATACCATATAAGAAGAAAAATGAAAAATATAGATTGTTAGGGACTGCAAAGAAAGCCCTAGACATCGCTCAGGGAATTGATACATAGTGTAGTTGCAAATACTCAATGAAGTTTTTCTTTGCACTTCTCGCTACAATGTTTTTTGCCCTCCCTGCATGGGCAGTCGATGTTCAAATGGGTTACGATATGAACCTAGCATTTGAACCTTCGGAGATCACCATCAATGCAGGAGATACAGTTCATTTTATCAACAACATGTTGCCACCACACAACGTGATCGTTGAAGACCATCCCGAACTTGACCACGAAGCACTCGCAATGTTACCTGGTGAAGAGTTCGATATCACCTTTACAGAAGCTGGTGATTATACATACTGGTGTGGCCCACATAAGGGTGCTGGTATGATCGGAACTATTCATGTCCAATGAAGACGAATTAGATCTAGAAATATACGAAGGCGACTGGTTTTGCACAATGAACATGGGGATAGAGGAGGTTAGATGCCTTTATAACCATGTTTGTTATGCGTATGAAACGTGGCCAGGGTCTCCTAGAAGACCTCAGGTTGAACAAGAATATCTTGTGTATCTTAAGTCAAAACTTTTTGCCATGTTGATGCAATATCAACTTGACAATTCTTAATTTGGTATCACATTATACCAAAGAGGTTGACTATATATTATATGTGGTCTATAATAGACCTGTCGTTCATCCTCATGTTAGCACTTCTGCTGGCATTCACCCTTGCCCATCATAATGACGCCAATCCTTACGATTGGCATATGTCCTGTGAAAGGTGGTTACAGAGATCTACGGAAATCCGATTGGATCCTAACCTTGACCTAAGGTCGAAGTTGAGTCTAATCGCTTACCTTAAATCAAAAGTACCAGGTGAATGTAACGGAGCGTATACATAGGACGCAAGTAAGTCGCGGAACGGAGCGTTCATCCCATGTTAGAACTACTTGTATATTCTGGTATGGCTTGTGTTGATGCTGATGCATTAATGCTCAGAATCAAAGCAAATGACAATCTTCACCCTGCAATTCAGGTTGAACTAGTTGAGACCATTAAGGACTCTGTACCAGAATGTGAGTTTTACTGGGACGCAAACGACTGAAGGAACGGGGAAACGGATCCAGCGAAAGCTGAGAAGGTTAATCACCCACTTCAGGAGAAAACAAATGAACACACTTACTCTAATCAAGAACCAGATTGAGAAAGCAGCACGTCTGCATGATGCACAAATTGCTAACACTGCATATCGTGGTGTTAAGTATGAGTGCAATCAAACTGGTGAGGAAGTACATGGTACTTTCTGTTATCGCGGTCGCACCTACGTTAAGTGATCGCCATGGAAGCACTTCAAGTAGCAACATTAGGTTCTATTTTTAGTATTGCTTTTATCGGTCTTCTTTACGTAGAGATTTCCCTCTTACATAAGGGGTGAAATATGCTGAAGATCAAAATTGAATATGATCTTCCAGAATATGATCCAAAAAAACACGATCCAGATGAAACTTTTGCGTTTTTAACGTATCGTGGTGTGAATTACGCCAAGTGGGTTAATCTTAAGTCACGAGGCAATCCATTCTGGAAAATATTTAAGAGAGGTTAAGAAACCTCTCTTTTTTTATGCTTTTGTATAAAAGACAACAAACTTAATTAATTTGTGTGTATTTCATGACATTTTCACTATATAATGATAGAATTAAGGAATGAAAAATGAACTGAAATCGTTTAATTTTTTCATCATGATGTAACTAATTTGGAGGTGAAGATGCATAATCTTTTATCCCGAGCACAATTCGACGAGTGGAGACACTTGGAGGATACAATTGATGACTTAAACTTAGAAGAACAACGAATCTCCGACTACTATGAATGCCTGATTGAATGCGATTCTTTAAACCAACAGGAGTGTAAGCGAGTATGCAGAAAAATCCTAGATAATTACTAGTAATCCACACGATCCCGAGAGAGGTTGATTGACAACCTCTCTTTTTTTGTGTAAACTTGAATGAGAGTATACATACACATGGAGAAAGACAAACTCAAACTGATCGTAAGAAACTTAGAGTTACTTGTCGATGCTCTAAAGTCTGAAGTTTACTCAGACACCGCTGCTTATACTGATAAGCGAGAAAACTTTGATGACCCTGCATCGTATTATGCACCAGTCTCAGATTATGATGAGATTTTCAACGATGATGACGGATACCCAGACTGAGGATTTATGAACGTTAAACTAGTAAGCGTCACTCCAGACGCAGAACAAACCATGGCTTATATTGCCAGGGTTTCTAATCCTGCAAACCAGAACAATGAAAAGTTTGCAGGTCTCCTAAAGTATTGCATCAAACATAATCACTGGTCTGTGTTTGAACAGTCTTCGATGACATTGGAGATTGAGACTACAAGAGCTATCGCGGCTCAAATTTTGCGCCATCGCTCATTTACATATCAAGAGTTTTCTCAACGATATGCAGATAGTTCTATGTTGTCTGATAAGATTCCCCTTCCTGCACTTCGTCGTCAGGATGAAAAGAATCGTCAGAACTCCATCGATGACCTAGATCCATTCGATGTTCAGAACCTTGAACTTCAGATGCAAACGTTGTTTGACTCTTCCATGGCTCTGTACAAACAGATGCTAGGACGTGGCGTTGCAAAGGAATGTGCTCGCATGGTACTCCCACTCTGCACGCCCACCAGAATCTACATGACTGGCTCTTGCCGTTCATGGATTCATTACATCACTCTTCGTTCTGCTAACGGAACCCAACAGGAACACATGGATATTGCACTTGAATGTAAAGAGGTATTTAAGGAACAATTCCCTGTCGTGGCAGAAGCTTTGGAGTGGTGATATATAAATTGTAGTACGATTCCGACATATGTATTACCAGACCAACTGCCTCACTAAAGATGGTGCATCTGCACCATGTAGAATTGTTTCCACAACAGATTCAGGGTTTATGGTCGAATATCTTGATGATGAGGGGACTTGGAAGGAAGCAGAAGTTGCGGCTGACCAAGTTTTCAAAAATGAGTACGAAGGCCAAGAAATTAGCCAATAAATAATTTTGTAGTCCGAGAGTTATTATGCCAACATATCCTGTAAAAAATTTGAAAACTGGTGAAGAACAAGAATTGTCAATGTCCGTGAAGGACTACGAAGCTTGGAGAAAAGAGAATCCCGATTGGGATAAGGATTGGAGTAAAGGTTGTGCTGCCGCCCAAGAAGTTGGGGACTGGCAGAACAAACTGATTTCCAAGAATCCAGGCTGGAATGATGTTCTTCGTAAAGCACAAAAAGCACCAGGTTCAAACGTTAAAACCCTCTAATTTTACATATGCCAAGATCTAGAAAGTCGTCCAGTAGCAACATCGGTATTGGTATGAGTGCCAAACAAATGAGACGTAAGAAACCCATCAACTCAGACTTGATGACTGATATTTCACCCTTAACTGACAATCAAACTGCTTACTTTGATGAGTACAAAAAGGGTAAAAATGTATTCGCCTATGGTTGTGCAGGTACAGGTAAAACATTTATTGCCTTGTATCATGCTCTGAAGGACGTTCTAAATCCTGATACTCCATATGAAAAAGTCTACATTGTGAGATCCTTGGTTTCCACTAGAGAAATTGGATTCCTCCCTGGAGATCATGAAGACAAGGCTGCACTTTACCAGATTCCTTATAAGAACATGGTGAAGTATATGTTTGAACTTGCTTCTGATTCTGACTTTGAGATGCTCTATGCAAACCTCAAAGCACAAGAAACTATTTCATTCTGGTCTACTAGTTTTATTCGTGGTACTACTCTAGATAATGCAATTGTTCTCGTCGATGAGATGCAGAACTTGAATTTCCATGAACTTGATAGTATAATTACACGTATTGGTGAAAATAGTAAGATTCTATTCTGTGGTGATGCCACCCAGACTGACCTTACTCGCACTAATGAAAAAAATGGTATTCTTGACTTTATGAAGATTATCCGTGCAATGGAGTACGACTTCTCTTCAGTTGAATTTGGAACCGACGATATTGTTCGCTCTGGACTTGTTAAGAACTACATTGTCACTAAACTAGCTATGGGTATGTAATGTTCAAACATCTTGATTATTTGAAAGAAGAAGTTGACTTGGAAGCAGAGATGATCGAGGGGACCCGTTTCTATCGGGTCCCTTCTGGTAAGATGTATCCTTCAATTACTTCGGTGACTAGTTTCTATGGAAGACAAAAGTTCGTAGAGTGGAGAAAGAAAGTCGGTAACGAAGAAGCTGATAGAATCACTCGTCTCGCCACTACTAGAGGAACTAAATTTCACGATCTTGTTGAGAAGTATATGCTCAATGAGAACGTAGATGATTACAATCCTCTACCCACTACAAAATTTCTTTTTCTTAAAGCCAAACCATATTTGGATCGTATAAATAATATACATGCTTTAGAGAAGTCACTTTATAGTGATTATCTCGGTCTTGCGGGTCGTGTTGATTGCATCGCAGAATACGAAGGAGAACTCGCGATCATCGACTTTAAGACATCAAAAAAGATTAAACCCGAAAAGTGGATTGAAAACTACTTCGTCCAAGAGGTAGCTTACGCTTGCATGTATTATGAAATGACTGGTATTCCAGTTCAAAAGTTGATTACCATTATGGTAGCTGAAAATGGAGAATGTTTTGTCTATGAAAAACGCAACAAAGATTACTATATTAAACTTCTTACCAAGTACATCAGGGAGTTCGTCTCTCATCACACAGAAGACTAAACCTATGCAGAACAACACTGAAGATGTAAACAACCTAATTAAGGAGAAGTTTCTCTGCCAGTCGAAGTTCGCACAGGACATCGAGTACCTTGTAATGACTTCCAAAATTAATTACATTGAAGCGATCGTCACCTATTGTGAAGAAAATGGTATTGAGTTTGAATCAGTATCCAAACTAATCTCAAAACCCCTAAAAGAAAAGTTGAAGCATGAAGCGACACAACTCAACTTTCTCAAAAAGACAAGTCGCGCTAAGTTAGTATTCTAATGACTCCAATCGAGGTATACAAAACATACCTTGCATTCAAGAATCATTTCACAAAACCAAACTACGATTACCATCAATATTGCGGGAAGTCTAGAGCATCTAAAGAGGCATTCAACAAAAGAAAAGATCGATACTTCTTTGAAAGAATGTCTCGTAAAAAAACTGATGATGAAATTAAACTATACTTCCTCGCAAACTTTGTAGAATGTGATGATCCAACAAAACTTTGGATCGGTGAGATTATTGAATCAGGTGAAGAAAATTATGCAAATTGGTTGAAGAGATCTCAAAGTCTTTATTACCTATTCAAAACTGAATCAGAAGTTTTCTGCAATCGAGAAAACTTTGAAAACTTATTTACAATTAAGGGTGCAGGTCACCCAGAAATCCTTAGAAAATATTTACAGAAAGCTATTTCAATAGAGACCCTGGTGATCATGGATATGATCCTGATGTTCTCTAAAAACTTTGATAAGAAACTCATAGATCCAGTGTGGGAATCCGTCAGTTTACGAATTAAAAAGTATAAATCTTTCCTAAATATTGACAAGGAAAAGTATACTGCTACACTAAAAGATATCGTGTTATGAGTGGATTTTTTGAATCAGAAGTTGTAAGAAACGCCATCAAAGAGATGGAAGAACTTCAACAAGAAATTATTGAAGCCACATTCTCAGCACCATTAATGACACCCGAACAAAAACGGGAACATGTTGACTTAATGAAAACTTTTCTGGAAAAACAGAAGAACCTCTACTTTCGTCTAACTCTTTCTGATGATCCTGAAGCGATCTCGATGAAAGAACGAATGAAAGAAGCTGCGGAACTTCTGGGTTTTAGTGGTAACAATATCGATGAATTGTTTGCCACGATGGAAGAAACTCTAGATCGTCTAGATACAATTACGGAAGAGGATTGAACATGTCATATCAATATCACATTACTTCGAGGTACGTCTACCATAATGATGTGATAGTTGATATGTTTTTTATTAATGGTATTCCATTTACATTTGATGATATTCCTACAATCATGCAGGATGATCCTTATATTCAAATGGAAGCAAATGATAATTATTCCTATACCATCGACGACATGTATCGATGGTCAAATTATCTCGTACAGGAGGAGTGTCACCCACTCCTCTTTGAAATGGAACTCGCAAATCCAGAGGAACTTCCCAAAGACTAGGGCTTGACATCCCTTCTTGCGACCTGTAAGATAAAGTCGTCCCAAAGGCCAAATCCAAACCAATACGGAGAATACGAACATGTCTTTTGCTGATCTCAGGAAACAGTCCCGCGCCGGTTCGCTGACTGATAAACTGATCAAAAAAGTCGAAAAACTGAATAGTGGAGAGAAATCTGCAGATGATCGCTTCTGGAAACCCGAAGTAGATAAGGCTGGTAATGGTTATGCCGTTATCCGATTCCTTCCTGCACCTGAAGGGTGCGAACTTCCCTGGGCCCAAATGTGGAGTCATGCCTTCCAAGGACCTGGAGGTTGGTACATCGAGAACTCTCTGACAACGCTGGGACAAAAAGATCCTGTTTCTGAGTACAACCGCACTCTGTGGAATAGTGGTCGTGATTCTGATAAAGATATTGCCCGCAAACAGAAACGTAAGTTGTCCCACTACGCCAACATTTACGTTGTCGCAGATCCAACCAATCCTCAGAATGAGGGTAAGGTGTTCCTTTACAAGTTCGGTAAGAAGATCTTTGATAAGATTACCGAAGCAATGCAACCTCAGTTTGCAGATGAAGAAGCTATCAATCCCTTCGACTTCTGGGCTGGTGCAAACTTCAAACTGAAGATTCGCAAGGTTGAAGGTTACTGGAACTACGACAAGTCCGAGTTCGATCGCCCTGGTGCTCTTCTGGAAGATGATGATGCACTGGAGAAGATCTACAACAACCTGAACGATCTCAATGAGTTCTCTAAGGCTGACAACTTCAAGACCTATGAGGAACTGAAGAAGCGTCTGGACTACGTTCTTGGTCACAAAGGTACTCCTAAGTTCCAAGATCAAGAGACCGTTGAAGAAGATCGTCAATGGGAAGCAGAACGTCGTGGAGACTTCTCCGAACAACGTTCTCAACCCAGTTTCACCGCACCTAGTAGTGGTGGTTTCAATGATTCAGACATCACTCCGCAAGCTTCAACAGAAACTGATGAAGATGCAGACGATGCTCTGTCTTATTTCCAAAAACTCGCAGAGAGTTGATTCCGAAAGGGAGGTTCAAACCTCCCTTTTTTAATGTCAAGAGGTTCCAATGAAGATAGTAGATGACTTTCTAACCACCGATGAGTGGGAGAGTATGTTAAAGACCTGTGAGATCATTGTCGATCTCTATAAACGTCCAGACACTCGCGGAGAGAGTCCTGAAGACTATTCTGGGAACACTCATGAGACTTTAGATGTCTACGAACAATGGAAGACTCCCTACCCGCCTTACATGACATATTCGTTGGAACAGATCCAACAATGTAGAGATGTCTTGTTCAAGAAAAAGTGTTGGGAGTCTTTTCTTCAAAAGAATTGTGAAGAAGTAGGAAATATAGTTGGTAAACCAGTTACCCCTACAGATATTCGTGTCTGTAAGGTTGAAGAATATGATGAGAAAGATATTGAATTAAATGTAAGAAAACATGAAAAATTCGGGTACATGGATAACGTACCACATGTCCATCTTGGAGATGATCTAGTTTATAGTTCTGTTTATTACATCCAGAATCCAGACAAAGAGTATGGAACTGTCATTGAAGACGAGACTTTAGTCTATGGTGTGGAAAATAGATGTTTATTCTTTGATGGTTCAAAGATTATGCATTGCGGGGTCTGGCCACCTTCCGAAGAAGTTGCAGACTACCCACGATACATAATCGCAATGAACTTTAAATGCCAGTAAGTTTTGGATTATAAGTTCTCTTCAGTTTGTCATTGACGAAGTTCTCAGTCTCGGGATCATACTTCATGAGAGTCTTAAGTTCTGCTAAGACTGCTGATAAGAATTCTGGTTTGATGAGAGTGATGATACTCTTTGCATCATTCTCTTGGATCTCCACTTCATAGTTTGTAACTGGAGTAGCCATATCTCTACCAGGGATGGATCTAATACGACCACCAACAGACTCTAGATATCTAAATTCTTGAGAGATCTTCTCCTCCCATGTAGTACCACTCCATTTCCAAGTTCTACCGATTTGAGAGTAGAAGTCATCTACAAAGACTCTTTGAATGTCTGGTGCTGGACCAATCGTGAATACAGGACTATTGACATAGTTTGCACCACCATCAATCATACGGATTGTACCAATACCTCTATCGGGTTCATTATTCAATATAACTTCAAACGTACCTTGTCTGAATTCCTGTGCAGGAGTAATAGTAATTGATGGAGTAAAGGTATATCCAAATCCTGCATTGGTAATTGTCAGAGTATCAATCTGACCACCATCTAACGTAAGTGCTGCTGTTGCTGTCACTGCTGGGAATGGTTGACCAATAGTAATTGTTGGTGCCGCAGTGTATCCACTACCAGTTCTAGTAATCTGGATTTGATCAACTTTTCCTGCACCATCAATTAGTGCAATACCTTCTGCACGGGTTGTCATCAGGTATTCTTTTGCTCGGTTCGATGCACCATCGAATACTAAGAACTTCTCTTCGTTTTCTGCAAGATAAACATCAACAGGTTCATTTGCTTGAGAACTTACGTTGAAAGTCTTTGCATAGGTTAGAGTTTGGATGTTATATGGGAATCCAAAATCAAGTTCATAAAGAGAAGTTGTTGTTTCATCAGTAACGAACATTTTAGATCCATCAGATTTAATTGTAAATCCAGTGAAGTCTAAACCTGCACCAATGAGTGTATTCAGATTAACTTGAGGTACATTGAATAGAGTGTTGACCGATGTAATCTGATATGGAGTGGATAAAGTATAAACTTTTAGAATCTGACCTGTGATTTGATAGAGTAGAGTTCCATCATTATTGAATCTAATTGCACTAGGTTCGGTTACAATAAGTTCCGAGTTTTTGGTTGCAGTGTTTAGATTATGAGGTGTTGATAGAACATATTCTGCAATCTTATAAGTAGACGCCTGACCACCAGAGACGAACAACTTAGATCCAGTTGGATTCATTTCCACACCAGTTGTGAAAGTGAAGTCTGCACTTACATCGAGATCATTAACTGCAAAGATGGTAGTTGCTTCGTATGCATTACTAACATTGAATGCCTTGATCTGATTAGTACCAGTCAAACTTGCGGTGTATAACTTACCACCATCAGCACTGAGAAATGCACCTTCAATATCATTACCAAGATTAATGATGGATTGTTGAACATAAGATCCACCCATGAAGTTGGGGGATTTGGAGAATGTAACTGCTGGTGCAGTAATACCATAACCAATGCCAGGTGTCAGATCTGTGATTGCTGCAACTCTATCAAAGTTATTACCAATACCTAACTCACAAGTTGCTGCTGCAGCAACAGATTGAATTGGAGATTCAATTACAACAGTTGGAACAAAGTTATATCCCAAACCTGGGTTAAAGGTTGCGATTCCAGTTACTGCAAATTGATTCATGGTAACACTTGCAGATGCACTAGATGTTGGTGCTGGTGCAGATAGTGTTACTTCAGGAACTTCAGTGTAACCTGCTCCTGGATTAACGATAAAACCACCTACAATCGAGTTGCCTGCACCGATAATAGGGTTGATCTGTGCATCAGTACCAGAGACATAGATTGGAGGGAAAGTGATGCCTGGAGGGTTTCCATCGATGGGAACATAAACTGGTGCATTATAGAAAGCCTCGTCTACTTTGAGACCTCCTGGGAACACAAGTCTATTGAAATCATCTCTGATCTCTCTGGTTTCATAATATGCAATCGCATTGAGTTCTTCTTGATTGGGATATTTTTCATCAAGGTATCTCTTAAATGCAACAGGATCAAGAGGCCATTCGTTCTCTAGATTAGTGATATTATTTGAGAGTAGGACTACCCAGTCAAGTTCTGGATCACCATAGTATCCTTCTGCGATAGTGTCGGGTCTTTCTCCTGGATCAATTCTATAATCCTCAAAAGCACTGACGGCACCAAGGATATCTTCTCTAATTTTTACTCTCTTAAACAGATTAGTGACGATATGAGTCTCATCACTAGAAGTTTCATTCTTAGTTCTGTTTAGGATCTCTAATTGTGGAAAGTACTTAAAATATGCCATGGGTTACCAACCTACTGCGTTGTCTGATACTGGTCTAAGGTTTTTATTTTCACCTGCTACACCAATATAATCTGTATCGAAGATTGGTTCTAGTTCTTGGAAATCGCATGAGAATTGAACTTGAACGGGTTGACCATCAGTATATGCTGCCCAAAGACCATCTGGAGTATAATTACATCCAAATTTCTTCAATGCCATCGGTTTCATCATACCGACAGCTGGGTTCTCCACAATATCACCATTTATATTAGTCATGAATTTCATTTCAAATATATCTGGAGTACCCAAGAAGAAAGAAGTTCCTCCAGCCACATTTGCACTTCCCCCACCAGTCTTTTTCTTTGCTGCCATATTAAATTTGAAATATCTAATAATCTTTCTAATTTGATCAGCTTCTTCTGGATTTCTTGGTGACATTTTATAAGTGAAGGTAAAACTTCTCATTGTTACACCTTTGAAGAGAAGTTCATTGTTATTGTTTGGAATAATACCAGACTTTCTTGCAAGAATCGATTCAGGACTGACTGCATAACCAGCCATATTCAGAATTTTAGAATTAACAGCAGCTCCTGCAAGTTCTCTAAAGTCACCATCTCCAAGGTTGCCAAGTTTGCCTAACATATCTGCTGCACTTGCTCCAGAACCGGCACCACCGATACCAAACAATCCCAAAATACCACCGACGGCACCACCAGCAGCAAGACCTCCAATATTATTCATTGCGTCAGCAGCGAGTGCGCCTAATTCATCACCTTGCCAATCTACTGTATTTGCATCAGCAACGCCTGCAGGCATAGGTAGATAGATTGTAGAGAGTCTCTTAAACTTATTACCTTTAGACTGAATACCCCCATTCAAAGAACTTCCACTCTTTGAAAATAAATCATCTGCAAATGCTGGTCTGTATGCCATCGCACTGATTACGACATGATCTTGATTCACTGTATCCATGTCATAAGGATACTTTGCACCATCAAACGTTTTTTGGAATTCATTTCCCTTGAAAAATTTTTGATAAGTTGCAAAATTGCCCTGAGGTTCCACAATAGTCTCACCCAGATTAGGAGTTGGTACTCCATAATTAAGCTGATTACCATTAACACCAGCTCCAACTCCAGTACCCAAAACTGGTTGACCTGGTGTTAATGCTGTTTGGTTAGGATTAACTCCGACTTTTACCCATTGTGGTAAGACAGCTTTCTTCTTCTTTTTATTTCCCTGACCACTTGTAAGAGGAACAGCATCATACGATGATTGAATTGATTGTTTTGTCGTTTCCCAATATACCGCTTTTTCTTGTTCTGTTAGTCCAATATTATCTGCATTTACATTCCAGTTTCCGTTTTCAAAGACAGGTTTATCAGCCGCACTGGGATTTTCTACCTGAATTAAAACTTTTCCAGTTTTACTATCCCAGAAAGGATAATAGTCCTTCCCGTTCTTAGTAAAGATTGGTTTCTTGTTGACTTTTTTAAGTGCCATTTATGGTTTGTTCCAAGCTCGGTGTTTAGGGAATGGTTGTCCTCTCGTATCAACAAATTTTTCCATGGGTAACATTGCAATAGAAGGCCAGTCTTTTTCAGGCACTCTCATGAATCCACCGGCGACCCCAGAAAATAGATAACGATGAATGGTTTTGCGAGGAACAGCTACTGTACTGCCTTTATTTATTAGGCTTTGTGCAATCCCTTCTCGATGTTTTGTATTTAGATAGTGCATATTAGCACCAATGAAGTATCCTGCGTTATAATTTACTTCAGTGATGTAGACAAGAGGTTGAGTATCATAGTATGCCAAACCTGGAGTTGTTGCTTGATAAAAGAAAAAATATAGTCTACCAATGTTGATACCACCAGTATCCATCTCATTGATATCGAATTGTTCTAAGTTGCTTAGATACTCGATAACTGCATTAGTGTATACTGAGTTCTTTACATTCTTTCCCTTAAAGTTCTCTTTTAATTCATATCCAAATCCTTTTCCTGATTCGTATTGACCATCTATGAATTCAAAACTCATACCCCTAACTCCTTCTCGGTCATGATTCGGAATTCATAGTTACGATCCGCACAATACTCTTTTGCTGCATCCCACTTCGCTTGGTTCACTACCCAAGTCTGGACACTATATGCCCATGCTTTTGTCCTTCTCTTAGGATTCTTTTCAGGCATCTTTACTTCTTTTGCAGGTTTGACTTCAATGACAACACATCGTTGTCTGCCATTTGCATCATTATATTTCACAAAGAAGTCAGGAAAATACCTGTGCATCTTTCCATCAATAGGGGAACGATAAGGAATGAAAAACTCTTCAGATTGCCACTGGTTCACATTCTCATTCAAATCACAATATCTCATGAATTTTCGTTCCCAAAGAGAACGATAAACGATATTACCCGAGTCGCCCTTATACTTTTTGGGATTCTCTGGTTTATATCTACCCTTATAACTCATATACATAGTATAGATCCTCAAAAAATATTTATAGTGGCATCTTCAGGAACTGCAGGAGACCAGAATTTATTCAGAGTAGATCCAATCTACACAAAAATGACCACCCCTAGGGGTACGAAGGATGGTCGTGCCTCTTTGCCTAGTGTAATGGATATGTTTGGCGAACTCGCCATGACATCCCAATACAAAATTAGTTTACACTTAGGTGATTCTGGAGGAAATCAAGCAGATCAAAATGTCACTGACTGGTTGACTAGTTGTGGTGTTCTTGGAAACTTCAATGCAAACGTTCCTAACGAGAACCTAAAGTCTTTACGTTATGAGTTTATGTGTGATGGTGCAGCACTACCTGGATATGAATTTGGTCGTGCTACTGCTATGGGCGATAGACAAGGATTGCAAGAACAATTCGTTAATACCAGAACGTTTACACCTGTAAATTTATCATTCTATGTTGGTGCAGATTATGGTATTCTAAGACTATGGCAAGAGTGGGCAAACTTCATCGCTGCACTAAGTCTCGGTGGTAGAGATACCACTGGAAGTAATAGTGGACAAGTCAACAGAATCATGAGAAATGATTTCTTGCAGTTTAGATATCCAGACAAATATAAGAGAGAAATCAGCATTACTAAATTTGAGAGAGATGTTCATGTCGATGGTGGTTATGTAACCGCAACACCTAACATGATCACCTATAGACTTATTGATGCATATCCAATTTCAGTTGATAATATCAGACTTGGATATGAAAACTCCGATATTATGAGAGTTAGTGTTACTCTTGGATATACAAGATACATCACTTTAGATCATGCTGGTACTGGTAATTCTCAGAATCCATTCAATTCTTCCAATCAACAATCTGCATTAGATCCTACAACAAATCAACAGGTTCTTGTATCTGGTGCTCCATCATTGTACTCTGGAACTACTCTGTTGAGTCAATTGAACAATAACTTCTACAATGCCTTCAACGGATTAGATGTTAATTTTGCTCAATAAATAAAAATATCTGACTACATCATCGTTCATGCCATTACCTAAGATTTCTACTCCAACTTATGAGTTGGAACTTCCTTCTACGGGGAAGAAAATTAAGTATCGTCCATTTCTAGTTAAAGAAGAGAAAGTTCTTATTCTTGCATTAGAAAGTCAAGACCCCACACAGATTACGAACGCTATCAAACAAGTTCTTAAAGACTGCGTTCAAACCAGAGGAGTAAAGATTGAAGATCTTCCTTCTTTTGATATTGAATACTTGTTCTTGAATGTTCGTGGTAAGTCTGTTGGTGAGGCAATCGATCTTATCGTAACTTGTTCTGATGATGGTGAAACAACTGTACCTGTAAAACTATTCGTTGATCAGATTGGAGTTGTAAAACCAGAAGGGCATAGTAAAGATATTAAGTTGGACGATAAGATTGTTTTGAGAATGAAGTATCCATCTCTCAAACAATTCATTGAAGAGAACTTTGAATTTGAAGGTAATGAAGATGTTTCAACTATTGAAAGATCTTTCGAGGTGATTAGTTCTTGTATTGATACCATCTTCACAGAGGAAGAGGCATGGGCGGCATCTGATTGCACTAAAAAAGAACTGACTCAGTTCCTTGAAGGTATGCAGTCTGCACAATTCAAAATGATTGAAGACTTCTTCACCACTATGCCTAAACTATCTCACACCTTTAAGGTCAAAAATCCTAAGACTGGTGTTGAGAGTGAAGTAACGTTGGAGGGGTTGACCAGTTTTTTCGCCTGATCATGGCTCATATCTCACTTGAGTCATACTATAGAATCAACTTCGCTCTCCTGCAGTTCCATAAATATAGCTTAACAGAGGTAGAAAACCTCATCCCTTGGGAACGTGACATTTATCTTGCTCTATTGAAACAACATATTGATGAAGAAAACGAGAAAGTAAAACAACGAGAACGCCGTGGCTAAAATTGGTGCAACTGGAGGGAATACTGATGGTGCGATGGGTTCTTTTGCAGCTCCTCGTGTAGGGGGTTTTAGTGGTAATAAAAAACAACCAACAACGAGTACATTTCAAGATAGATTCTTCACTTCACTAAAACGTGAAGGTAGATTAAAGGCTAGAGAAGAAGGTCCTGCAAATAAGATTGTAAAATTTGGTGCTGGAGTCAAAGCAAAAGACCCTGGTAATGGATCTCTGATTAAATCCATTTCAACCAATATCAATAATCAATTTGGTGATGCGATTACTCAACTTCAGAGTAATGTCACTAATATTGTCAGTCCAGTATTAGATAGACTAAAGGCAGAACATAGAAGAAGTATTGACGACGCTGAGAGTAATAAACCAACGAATCTGCTTGGTGGATTCTTGGACATGCTCCGCAGTGGTCTGGACTTCATCAGATTCCTAAGTGATAGAAAGAGATTAGCATTCTTAAGACAAGGCATTAAGAATCTAAAGACTGGATTTAATGAATTGTTTATAGTTGGTGAAACAGTCGCTAAGACTCTTAAAAAATTAATCAAACAACTAAAGAAACTTGGTCAAGAAGGTGGCAAAGGTGGTGGTTTTAGACTACCTGGAATGCCTAGATTTGGTGGATTTGGTGGAGGAAATAAACGCCCACCAAGAAAACCCAATCAAAGACCAGCAGTAAGACCCAGACCCAGAAGACGTGGGATGGGTACAGCTGGAATGATCCTAGGAACAGGAGGATTATTAGCTGGTGGAATGGCAATGGCTCCTGCTGTACAAGGTTCCCCTACAGCTCCACCAGAACTTCCCGAACCCATTGTCGAACAACCCCTGAGTAAGACTTTACTGGATAAGTTTGACAAAATTCTTAACATGTTCGGTAGTGCGATTAATAGTTTAACACAACCTGCTAAACAACAACCACCCCCATCTCCATCAGGGGGCACAGGTGCAACGGGTGGTGGTACACCAGCATCAAGTGCTGGTGCTGGAGGAGGTGCTTTGCCTACCGAGAATCAAGATCTCTATACTACTGCAGCTCTTGCAAGTATGGAGGGTGGTAGTGATCAAGCGAGAGCAGACGTTGCCCAAGCTGTTTACAACAGAATGGGTCAGAGAGGAATGAGTGCAACAGAAGTTGCTACTGAACGTGGTCAGTTTGCGGTGATGTTTGATGAGAATGATAACATTGATGCAGATGCAAAGAATATTACGAGTCTTGAAGCTGCCGTTCAATTTAGAATGAAGAAGAAGGGTGAAACTGCAGAAGTCGCTGAACAACAAATCAGACAGACTATTGCTGCAATGCGTAACCCTGAGTTA
>Ga0208162_1000106_pt1 | contig 41852 bp, 39 predicted proteins | sample CB_VirMetaG_4_FD_184539 | JGI IMG/M metagenome (GOLD analysis project Ga0208162, IMG submission 184539) | Freshwater to marine saline gradient viral communities from Chesapeake Bay - CB_1508_1M Viral MetaG (SPAdes) (version 4) | ecosystem: Environmental > Aquatic > Marine > Coastal | place: USA... | reverse complement strand
CCTCTAATTTGTTTTCCGAGAAGAATTCTTGCATTTGTTCTTTGTACAAGTAACTCAAACTCTGCTGTCGTTTCATCCACTCGGCGTAGTTTCTTTCGCCAGAATTGATAATTTCTCCAATCCATAAATTACCTGGTGTGTCTGATGCAACAAAATTAGATACTAAAAAATCTACGATTTCTTTATCAGAATACTTACGAGAAGTCTTCTCAAACCAGTACTTATCCTTTCTTTTATTAAAGGATGTCATACTAGCACGGGTTTTTGCTCCGTACTTAAAGAAATCGTATTTTGGATTTGTAAAGTGATTTTTGAGTGACAAATAATGTTGATATGTTTCAAATGGTGTCACGATCATATAGGAAGTTTTGCTCTCGAAGTTTTTTTCATAAAGTTAAGTTGAGTCGCATCCCACTTCAGTTTTTCTTTCAGTGGTTTTGAAACTAACTTTGCAACCGATTCTACTTCAACTTCATTGATTTCGCAATAGTGGCAAATAGCATCAATATAATTGAATTTTTCTTCTGCAACAATTTTTTCAATCTCTAGGGCAAACCTAGATGGTGTTAGAAACTTCTTTTCTATTACCTGTTCCAGTTCCTTGTTCTTTTCCATAAAGTTCAAGTTTATCTCCAACAAATTTTCTAATATATTTGTCGAGCAATTTGATGTACTTTGCTTTATTTCTTTGTTCATAAACTACACATTCTCCATTTTCGCAAGACATAATAATTACAAGTTTTTTGACCATGATTCCAGTCATTTCGTAAAGCATACATCCGTATGCCATACATTGAACAAAATAGTGCTCGATCCAATCTTCTGGTTTTGGTTTTGCAGATGTCTTAAAGTCGATTATCGCTAGCTCACCGTTATATTCGGCAATACAATCAACAGTTCCAGCAATACCAAGTTCCTTACTATATAGGGAACTTTCTAAAGCATGAATATTATTTATATTATTAAGTGTTGGTTTCGCAATTTTGAATAAAAAATCTGAAATTGGTTGAACTTTAGGTAGGTCTTCATTTTTAAGGTGATGCTCAACGAGAGTGTGCATATCAGTACCACGGCTAGTTGCCTTTTTAGTGATCTGATTAGCTTTTTCTTCACCTACTTTTTTTCTCCAATTAATAAAAATTTCCTTATTAAAATGACTGGTCACCGAAGTAATGGAAACCAGTCTAATAAGATCTTCTTGATTTGGAACTTTATAATAACGAACTCCATCAATAGTTTCTCTGTCGAGAGATGGAAGATTCAAATCAATATGATTAAACATTAAAAACCTGCATCAATTTTTGCTGTAAGGTATTCTTTAACAAGACCGGATCGAACAATATCTTCGATTCCAAATTCAATTATATCAAATGATGGCATTTTACGCAATACATTCATGAAATCAATGATACCATTTCTCTCATTTGATTTAGTTAAATCGGATTGTCTTGCATCTCCACAGAAACAAATTTTGGTATTTTCCCCAACACGAGTAATAATAGAATCCAACTCATGAAAATTCATGTTTTGAAATTCATCGACAATCAGAATAGCATTATCAAGAGTAGTTCCACGAAGGAATGATGTGCTCCAAAACTTAATTGTTTCTTGAGATTTAAGATTTCCATAAAGCATCTCAAAATCTGCATCTGAAGGCATTTGGAACATATACTTGACCATATTCTTGTATGGAATCTGGTAAATATCTGCCTTATCATCATGATCCCCAGGAAGAAATCCAATTTCTCTGGTAGCAACCAGTGATCTTACAAGGTATACTTTTTCATATGGTGTGTGCTCTGAAAGCACATCCATCAGGGCATTATAAAGTGTAATGAATGTTTTACCAGTGCCTGCACAACCATATGCAACTAGATGTTTTCCTTCTTTATAAGAATCAAATAATCTTTTTTGATTTTCCGTAAGTGGATCAATATCAACCAAGTATTCTTGACTCAGAGGTTTTCTCCTCTTCATCTGCTTTGCCGTGAGACCAACCCCAATTGGTTGCTCTACAGATGATCTTTTTCTTCTTGCCATGTTAAATCTTTTTTACTGTTGAACCGGGCATTTTGGATGCTCTTCCAAGAACATCATTCCATCCAGGGTGTTTTGAAACCAGTTTATTCTGCCAATCTCCAACTTCTCCTGGAGTAGCACAACCTTCAGACCAATCTCGATGCCATTCTGGATTTTCTTTATACCATTGCGAAATGTCATGAACACTCATTTCGATAACTTTTTTCTCACCAGTTTCTTTATGAATAATAGGATAAATTGCCATAAGTCAGAATATCAAGATATTTCTATTTAGATCCACTCTAGAGCCTCAGAGACTGTAGGGAACTGTTCGGTAAACACTTGCTTACAATCCAGTGCAAGTTTCATATGCTCCTTCTGAGTGCCATTACCTGTTCTCAGAGTGATGTAATGAATCCATGAGCGACATGATCCTGTCATGTAGATTTTGGTGGGAGTTGCTAGAGGAAGCACCATACGAGCACATTCCTTTGCCACGCCAAGATCAAGCATTTGACCATAGAGTGCCATGGCAGAATCAAATAATGTCTTTGTCTGACGCTCCAGTTTATCCACAGTTACTGGATCGAGATCATCAATCGAATTTTGACGATTTTTTACATCTTGACGACGATATTCTGGAATAGGAATCTCTTCACCAAGAAGAGTTGAATCCGCATAGCGTTGTGAAAATTCTTGATATGTGAAGGATCTATGGCGAAGCACTTGGGCTGCGATTGCACGGGAACACTTGAGTTCCAGTGTCATGTAACTCTGCTCAAATACAGACCAGTGATTGTGCTTGATACAATACTTCAACAATCCAGAAAAATTCTCATTATCTTGATTGTTTGGATTCGACACACGGGCAATATATGCCATGGTCTTTTCGGCATCGGGAGTGATACTTACCAGTTTTGCATTCATTTCTTAAATCCTTTTGATGTTTCTAGTTTAATTCTATCAAGTTCTTCTTCTACCGAACGAATATTTCTTTTCATCTCTATAATTTGTTCTTCGGTATAAAGATGCTCCTGTTTTAGCATTCTTTTCAGGAGTTTTAAAAGTTTAGTTGCTCTATCAGTCATCGTCGTCCTCAAAAACTTCGTCGTAACTTACATAAGGATCGACTTGACTTTCATATTTATATGCGTCAACATCGGACAAAATTTCTGCTTTTAGTGAGTCTACCAATAGTTCTAGGTTTCGAACAATCAATTTAAGTCTTTCTCTGTCCATAAAAAGGTTCTTACTACTCACATTTTAGACAAAAAAAAGGGGGAAGTCAACCCCCCACTCTAAGATCATTTTTGAATTTTACTAAGAAGTAAAACTTCTCCGTAAATTAGACTAATGAATGCTATCATACCCAAAGAACTAAGTCCCAAGAGTTGAAAGATCATTCTTCTCCTCCTACAATTATTACCTGTTTATCATGCTTAATACCACGATAAATTTCACTAAACCAACGCTTTTGTTGGTTTGCGTGTTGCTTTTCACGACGCTCTACGGTGTCGTATGTTACACCACGATAAACTACCTTTGCCATGATTTTACTCCTAAAGAAATGGAAAGTTAACCTTCTCTGCTTACGCAGGATCCGTATTCCCGTTCCTTCAGTCGTTTGCGTCCCAGTTACAAAAATCTCTTACTGTTACAGCGTCCTTAATCGTTTCTACAAGCTCAACCTTTACGGCATCAGGTAGATCCGAATGATCTCTGATAGAAGAAATTAATTCTCTTGCTTCAGAGCAATTTAAGGTTGTATAAAGTAATAATTCAAACATGGGATGAACGATGCTCCGTTCCGCGACTTACTTGCGTCGGGTTTCCCCGATGAACGACAGGTCTATTATAGACCCGATATTCTATATAGTCAAGTGGTTGTATTAACCACTACAAAAAGTTCGGTTTGATACAACTTTTTGTATTACAATTTTTAAAAAATCTTAGAGAGCAAATTTTTACCGGGATTTTTTTCCGCCGATTTTGGGAATCACTTTCGCTTTTTGGTTTCGGGTGCCTTATTGCCCCAGAGTTTTGGATTGACTGTGCCATATCCATACTCGATATTTTTTACTGATAATGCACCATAAGTATCATAGTACATATCAAACAAACTAACCTGACTCTTACAACGAGTCAAATCCATATAAGTTTCTCCATCAACAACATATGTAATCAAATACGCATCATTTGGGAGGGTCTTATCGTTTGCTAACTGGCGTGTTGTTTTTTCTTGCAAAACCTCACATCCATACTTTGGACCTAATGGTTTAATGCTAGGTTGTTCCATAGTTTTTTCTTTTTTCTTTGGCGGATCTGCCAGATTGTTTGCCATCACGAACGACCTCCCCAATGAATATCTGGATATGCTTCAGCTACAACTTCTTTAGTTATACTATACTTATCAGAAAGTTTTTTGTCTTTAATGAGACATACAATTTCTGCTTCAAGAGGATGGAGACCTTCAAGAATATTGATGAACATTGTTTCACGACGAATATTATTCATCGCATCATTTCCACCTTTAATAAAATGATAGAAATTCTTATATTCTCTACGAATTGTAGTACGACCTTGCTTATCACTAGATCCTAATGAAAAAGATCCAGTCTCATACATTTTACGAACTTCTTCAGTAATCTTAGTGCTCAGTGTTCCACTATAGACATTTTGATCATCATATCCAGAATAAGGAACTTCACCTTCTGGAAGCATTGAAATAACACTTTCATCAAAATTCCAAATAAAAATTGATTTTAAAGAAGGATGCTCATATTTTTTTAAAATTTCTACTTTTTTAGCTTTTGATCTTTGCTTTGATGCAAGACTTAGAACTTCAAATGCTAAAGGATTATTTGGAAGATCAGGAATCTTCGTCGTCGTCTTCTTCGATACTGTTGTCATGATAGTTTTCAAAATTAAATGCGATTACTTCATCAGGTATTAAATTCCCTTGGTTGTCAAACATTTCGGGATGAGGTCTTGGCACTTCCCGATAGTTCATCATATATTCTCTTGCTACCCAACCTGTTACAAGTCCCACAACAAGAAATAAAATGGTGAATAATACACCAAAAACTAAACTAAGTGCTAACATCTTCTTCCTCCGGGATACTATCTAATTTTTCCTAAATTTAAAGGAAAATTCGAAATAGATAGTTACTTCCCGATTTAGAAAGCAAACCATCTTTTCGAAAATAACGTGAAATGGTTGAGTGTGCTTTCTTTTACCTCCATTAAGAATGAATTCAACACCACGATTCTTGTGGTTCTTATTTTTATTTATGTTTGTTTTAGAAAACTCTATGTTCTCTGAGGAATTTGATTGCATCAACACATCCTCCTATTTTTTTTTCATCGCAAACAACTTGAGGGAAAGTAGAACCCTCCCCAAATTCAGAATAAAATTGCTCCTTAGTAAATTCTTTATCTAAAGTATAAACAACATGTTTACTTGATGTCAATTCTAAAACTTGCTTAATTTTATAGCAATGATGACAACCTTCTTTAGAATATACTACAAAATTCATTTTCTTTTCAAGATACATTTTTTCTTATTTAGATTTTTTTAATTACAAGATAATTTCCAATTACAAGATAATCCAAGTCGATATTTTCAAAAGTTTTAATTGCATCTTTTGGTGTCTCAACAATTGGTTGACCATTATCATTAAAAGAAGTATTTAAAAGAACGGGGCAATCCGTTTTCTCATTATACTTTTGCAGAAGTAAAGTTACTTCTGGATGTAACTTTTCATTTACAGTTTGAATTCTACAAGAAAAATCTTTATGAGTGATCGCACCAAGTTTCTTTCTTTGATGTGGTTTTACTGTTAGAGAATAAAGCATATATTCATTTGGATAGATATCCACAAAATAATCTTCTTGGTAGTCTTCAAGCATAATTCCTGCAAATGGTCTCCATTCTTCTCTATGCTTAATTCTGGTGTTCAGTGTTTCCTTATTTTCTTTGGGAGTTGGATTCATAAGGATAGATCTGGATCCAAGTGCTCTAGGACCAAATTCTGATCTATTCTGAAACCATCCAACAATCTTATTATCCGCAAGATATTCTGCAGTAATTTGACAAATATCCTCAAAGGTTTCAAATTTCTGATATTCCCACCCATCAAGTGACTCTTCAATCTCTTTATCACTATACGTGCGTCCGAGAAGTGAAATATTATGTGGAAGAGTTACCTTCTCCTTTTCCTTGAACACACCATAACATGCTGCACCAAAGGAAAGACCAGTATCATCTGGAAATGGTGGAATATGAATATTCTCTGCAATATTATTCTTACGAATAACAGAATTTGCAAGAATATTTAAGAAAACACCGCCTGCTAAACAAAGATTATTATCAATGTATCCACCCTCTTTAAGTGATTTCATATAAGCAAGCATACCTTCTTCAAAATTATGCTGCAAAGTTTTTGCTTTATTTTCTGGAGTCATATTTCCAAAAACAAAATCTTGCCCAGGAAAAGAATTAAAAGTAAGAGAAGGAATACCCTCAAAACTCTGACGATAATCTTGTTTAAATTCTTTTACATTACCATATGCAGAAAGACCCATAACCTTTCCACAAAAAGTTTCACGATACTTTGGATCAGTAATATCAATATTCTTTTTAATCATTTCGGTATAGATTTTATATGCCCATACCCAATAATAATTGCCAAAGTTATTCATCTGAGGAATTCCAGGATAATACCTGAAGATTCCCCTTTCCTTATTAAAATATCCAATTGAATGATTTTCAGTTGCAAAAGGATTTCCAGGAGCATCAAAAAGAATTGATCCAGCATTATCCATTGTAATAAATGTTCCTTCATTATAATTTGAAGAAAATACAGAAGAGTATGCATGGCAAAGGTGATGAGAAACTATCTCAACTTTAGCTTTAGGAAAGTATCTTTTAATCTTGGAGTGAAGTGTTTTATTGATATAGTTTTTATAAAAATTAGAATTTGCCATTGATGGAATGACAACTACATCAATATCTTCTTTAGAAAGATCTCCAGCAGAAAGACAATAATCGATAGATTTGCGTGGAAAATTTCCATCATATTTAATTCCACTCAACCTTTCTTCACTAATGCTTGACACATGATTTCCATTTGTGAACAAAGTCACACTAGATCCATGTGTCCAACTTTCATTCATTTGATTTTTTAATTTTGGATTGTCGGAGATTAAAACATTCCAACCAATCGCACCATAAAGACCAATTACATTCATTTGTCAACTGCTTCTACAATTTTATCAAAATCGAAGATCTCTTCATCTTCATCTACATATGGGTATTCTGCTTCAACACCAGTAAAATCAAAATCAAATAGATAACTATTTGGAAGTTTAAAGTTTGCTGGTTTCTCTGCTTGAATATTTGTGTGCATATCCCACCCAAAAACTTTGTGACTAGTTCCATTCCATAGAACAACAGATGGAAGTTTAAGTGCTGTTGCAGCGTGTTGTAAGCAACTATCAATTAAAATTCTTTTACTGCTATGCAAAAGAACACTGACCAGTTCCATGTTACTCATTGGATCTTGAATGACTTCTACGCCGTCTAGAGTCTCACTGGTGGGTTTCTTAACTTGGAAGATATGATAATCATCAGAATAATGATCAACCAATCTCTGAGCCAATGCTACAGGCATGTCTCTTGCCCATAAATATGGTCTCTGCTCACTATACAATCCACCATTAGTTTGAAGAACCATAATAGGTTTGCCGTTTGCACGACCATTCCAAAACTCTTTAGAAATCTTTTTCTGTAAAGGATTGAATTTGATTTCTGGCATCTCTCCTTTATATTCAAGACCATACATTTTACTCCAGCTTTGAACTAGAGGAAGTCTTTTATGAATATGGTCTGTAGTAAAATATGGTTCGTTGTGGAAAATTAAAGAGTCTTGATCTTCAATATAAGTTTGATAGAAATAACTCGTATTTCCTAATTGATAAACTCGATCAATGAACGGTAGATTTGTAAAAATTTCAGGATAAACAGCACATAGAATGAGTTGCCTACTTGGATGATTATTCTTGATGCATTTAGCTACTGCTGTAGCAGCAATATGTTTACCAAATCCACCTTGAACATGAAATATCGAATACTTTTGTTTTGCCATACTAACTCACTATAATTTTATTATCCTTGGTTAGGGGTGCTTTTGGTTTTAGAGAAACAATGTCGGGAGTTCCCCAAAACTCAAGACGTTGTTTGTTTTGTTTATAGAGATCTAAAATTTCTTCTGGAAGAACAGATGATGGATTTTTTGAAGTCTTTCTCAATTCTGAGCGAACTTCGTGCATATCTGCTAAACCATATGTTGAAATATCATCTTCTCTATTTGAATTATGAAGAGAATCAAAATGATGTTCATATGGTTCCTCATCAAGAAACTCATAAACCTTTGACATTGTTTCTTCAGGTCTTTCTACAAGATCATTATAATCTATGAAGTGCATTTTGTCACGCATACCTTGAACGAATCCTTCCATGATAGCATTTAAAGATTCATAAACAATACCACCACCATTCAAAAGATACATACAACGATTATAATCATTAATTGGTGTATTTGTTTTTACAAGTTGTTCATCAACGAAATTGATTCTTGGTTGACCCTCTCGAAAAGGATTGCGATGAACCATTGAAAGAATAGATGCAAGGATTTCATCTATTTGACGAACTGGAACAAGAATCTTTGCTTGTTGACCAATGTAGTTCTCAATATACGGAACTCTAGCAGTCCATGCACGATTTTTGTCAAATACAACTGATTTTTTTATATCACTGTAAAAATGATATGGAATGCTGCCTATAATTTCTCTTACTTGATCTGGTTTTGGATAACCATGATACAACTCATTGCTTGTGAAATTTTCCTCCACAGCATACATTGCACCAAGAACAGGGCTTGATGGTCCCGAATAAAAATTTGGATTTTGATTTAAAATAGACGAAAGCAAAGTACTTCCAGATCTAGGAAGACCAGCCATAAAATAAAATTTCTTATTCATTAATAATATATTTTTTTTTATTTATTATACATCTGCAGTGTTAGTGCTTGGATAAGATCTCCCTGCCCCCCAAATAATTCTTACAGCACCTTGACCTCCAACACCACCTGCACGATTTGTATCATCTTCAGCTCCACCGCCACCTCCACCGTAACCACCACCATTTCCACCAGATGCTCCACTGCTTCCACCAGATCCACCAGTTCCGGGATTACCAGTGTTGCCACCATTACCATTTATTCCTTGACCATTTAGACCTACACCGCCTCCACCATTATTTTGCGTTCCACCACCTGATTGTCCGCCTCCGCCTCCGCCTCCGCCACCAGTACCAGCATTGCCACGACCGCCGTTACCAGTTCCTGCATTACCTCCATTACCAGAATATCCAGCAGCACCACCGCCACCGCCACCGCCATTATTATTTTGTGAAGAACCACCAAGACCACCAGAACCACCACCATCTCTTTCAGTTCCAGAACCACTTCCTCCACTTCCTCCACTTGAAGCATTAGTTCCACCATTACCACCATTTGCTCTCAATAGTGATGTTGCCCCTCTAGCAATCTGACTAAATCCACCTTGCCCTCCAGCACCAGTGCCACTTCCACCATTTCCACGTAAACCAACGGTAATAGTTAAAGTTTCTCCCGGTGTAACAGTAAAAGTTCCATATGCAAGACCTCCACCACCTCCACCAGCTCCTGACCAAGCACTAGTTCCAGGAGATCCACTAGCACCTCCACCAGCACCAATTACAACAGCAGAAACTGAATTGACACCAGATGGAACTGACCAATTAAATGTTCCATTTGTTTGAAATGATTGTTGACCCTCAGGAATGATTTGAATTGGAGTTACATTAAGATTTGAACTTACTCCACCACCAAAACCATTGAGACCTAAAATTGGAGACATAGTATTATGAGAAGTTGGTTAAATTAGCAAGAACTGTATAAACACCACTTGCAGTTTTAATTATTGTATAAGTGTATATATCTCTACCACTAGCACCTCCAGTAGAAGGAGCACTTCCACCATTCCAATATTCTGTTTGACTAGATCCATCTATAGTAAGTTGTGCAGAATATCCAGCAGAAGCAGCAGTTGTAATTAAACTTACAGTGATTGCTTCACCAACTCCCATCACACTATTCAATGAAGTGCTAGAGTTATATCTAATATTTGGCGTAGATGTTGTATTTTCTGCCACTGTAAATAAATGAACCATTCCATCTTCAAGATTAATATTTGTGCTACTACTTAAACGATTAGATACAACATTTACTTTTTCTCTTAATCCACCATCTAAAAATACGCTACCAACAACATGAAGTTTTGCAGTAGGATTAGCAACACCAACACCAAGATAATCAGAAGCAATCGTAGGAACAATTGTTGTTGTTCCGCTCGCATCAACATTAATTTTTGCAATACCTGAAATATCATTAACGGAAAATATAGATCCACTCGAAAGATTATTATTAACAGAGAAAACTTGACCTGAATTTCCCTCCACACTCAGAGTTCCGTTATTTGTCGTATATGATTTAATTGTAAGTCTATTTGATGCTGATGCGCTTGTTGGAGAAATTATAGCACAACAAGCAACATGCAATTTAGCTGCAGGAGATGTGATTCCACCAACTCCAAGATTGAATGAACTGTCGCCTGAAAGCCAATAATTTGTTCCTTGACCAACGACAAATTGACAACTGGCAGTTGTGCTTGGAAAATCAATATCAGCTCCAATTGCAACATTAGAATTTCCTGATGTTAAATTACAACCAGCAGATACTCCCAAAAATGTATTGCAACATCCAGTTAAATTGCAACGACCAGCGTTAAATCCAAGAGCAGAATTGTAATCGCCACCTGTTGTGCAATATAAACTGCTATCTCCTACAGCACTATTATTATTTCCGCTGGTTTGAAATCGTAAAGACTCTTTACCAACGGCGACATTATCATTACCTGCACCATTACAATATCCAGAATTTACTCCAAGGAAAACATTACAACACCCACTTGTGTTATATCTACCTGCATTAATACCTAGAAAAGAGTTATTATTTCCTGTTGTTCTTTCTCCAGCATATCTACCAAGAAAAGAATTTCCACTAGCAGTAGTTAAACGATGACCAGAACATCTTCCAATTGCAACATTATAACAACCACTTGTTATACAATATCCAGATATCTCACCTAAGAATATATTATAATCACCACCAGAACCAAATGATCCACCACCACCAGCATTACATCCTATCGCAATATTAAGACATGCAGTTCCAGAAGAAGCATTATAACTTCCACCAGCTCCTGTTCCGCCAAATAAATTTCCATCAGCATCTTGCGAAAATCCAGCAGAAACTCCTGTAAGACCAGATCCATCACCACTAAAACACGTTGCAGTTAATGTTCCAGTACTAGGTTGAAATGTTAGTTTAGTATTAGAAACCTTTACGCCATCATTACCAGTTGTTGCATCTCCAATATGAACATAATGTGTAGAAGTTGATGAAGTATCATTAGTAATTGCAACGTTCGCTGCATTTGTAGCATCTGTAGCAGAAGCAACACTTCCCGAAGATGTCACATAAGCATTGGAATCAACACTTCCGTCTGCTTTCAAAAATTGAGAACTAGTTCCAGAAGATTTTACAATTGAAGATGCTGTTATAATCCCAACATTATTTAAGTTGCGATCATCACTAATTACAGTTGTTCCTGCTACCTTGATTGCCATCTACCGTCCTCGTATACACTGGGTAGTTTTTAGTATTTAGACAATCAGTTTAATTTGGAAAGTTGATCTCTCAGTTCATTAATTTGAGATTGTTGATCTTTAACAACTTCAATCAGAAGACCGATTAAACCATTATAATTAACAGTTTTTGGATCAGTATCATTTACAATTTCTGGAATAATTTCTTGAACTTCATCTGCAATAACGCCCATCGCTGGTTTGGAATTTTCTAACCAATTAAAAGATACACCACGAAGTTGATTTATCTTCAAAATTGGATCACTAATAGTTGCAATATTTGTCTTTAGATTTCGATCCGACGTTGTATTGAAATCAGTTGCAGTAACTTCACCAATGACTTGAAGTTTTGTTGTAGGTAAGGCAGTTCCAATACCAACATTAAATGAAGAATCTCCTTCAATCCAAGAAGTTCCCCCAGCACCAACAACTAGTTGATGATCTCCAGTTTTAGACCAGGCTTGCTTCATCTGGTCTCCAATAATTACATTACCAGATCCACTGGTATGATCTTTTCCTGCACATGAACCCAGGAATGTATTTCGACTTCCCGTTGTTAAAAGACCAGCATCAAATCCAAGGAAAGTATTGCAACACCCATCTTGATTCGTATATCCAGCACATCTGCCAATTGCAATATTGTAATTTCCTTCATCAATCTGTCTTCCAGAATTATTTCCAAGGAAGATATTATTAGATCCCGCCCATCCACTTGAAGTTCCACATCCAGACAACGTCCCAAGAGCAATATTATGATCACCCGTGCAAATGTTGCATCCAGCCTGTTTTCCAACGAAAATATTACAATTACCGTTGTTTATTGAATTTGCACTACCTGCTCCAGCACAATCACCAATGAAAACATTTGATACAGAAACGAAATTATTAGATCCAGTTAACGTTCCGAGGAATATATTATTAGTTCCGGTGTTAGTAGAGCATCCAGTATCTCCACGACCAGCACAAGCACCTATGTAAATTGATCCGCAAGTATTACTTACGCAATCACCACCTACACAAGTTCCCATGAAAATAGAATCGCTATTACAGAAACTGCATATCGCGGCGCCATTACCTATAGCAATGCTATTGGATGATGCTTGAACACAACACATACTTTGATATCCAATAGCAACGGAACAACTTGATGTTCCATTGAAACATCTCATTGCATTGCATCCAATCGCAACATCAAATGATCCAGAAGTTCCAGATTGATGATTTCCTTGCCCTAAGAAAACACTTCCACATGTATTATCAAGATGTATTTTTCCGATAACACTTAGTTTTTCTTGCGGAGCAGTGGAATTAATACCAACATTGTAATCACAATTACCATTAATCCAAGCAGTGGATCCACTACCAACGAGAAGTTGATTACTTCCATTTAAAATTGGGAAATTAAGTGATCCACCATTATTACCTAGATATACATTATTACTTCCAGTGCAATTTAAACATCCTGCACCACAACCCAAGAAAACATTAGAATTACCACTGGTATTACGTAAACCAGATTGTCTACCTAAAAATGTATTAAAACAAGCATCAACAGATAGACATCCAGAATCATCACCAACGAAAGTATTTGAAGATCCATTATTGATATTTGTACCAGATCTTGATCCTAGCATTACATTCCTGGATCCATCATTAATGCCTTGACCTGCTGCCGCACCAATAAGAACATTTATTTGAGATGCATTGGAGCATTCACCTGCTTGAGTTCCTAAGAAAACATTATTTCCGAAAGCAGTATGATTATATCCAGATTTACATCCAATAAAAACGTTGGAATCTCCAGTTGTTAAATTATGACCTGCGCAATTTCCTAAAACAATATTACTTGCACCAGAAGTAATTGAATATGCTGCACAATTTCCAAGGAATATATTATAAGATCCTGTTGAATCTACAGAACCATATCCTGCACAGAATCCTAAAGAAATATTATTATTTCCAGTAGTTACTCTATAACCAGATTGATGCCCAGAGAATACGTTATAACATCCATCAGTATTACAGAATCCACTATATCTTCCTAAAAATACGTTACTATCACCTTCATTTAAATTATATGCGGCAGAATATCCAATTGCAACGTTAAATCTTCCTTGATTTACTGCAGGATCATATCCACCACCGGAATTTGAACCTGCAAATAAATTGAAATCAGAATCTTCTTTGAATCCCAATCCAGTCAGATATTGACCATCACCATAATAAGTTACAATACCTGATGCTGCAGTAATAATACCAGAAGAAACTTCAACTGTTCCTAAAGTAGAAACTCCAGAAACAGAAAGTTGTGTAACAGAAGCAATTCCACCAATAACATCTGTAGTTGTAGAAGCAGAACTTACTGAGAAAGTGGCAGAATTTACCCATGTTGGAGAACTTCCAGATCCATTACTTTGAAGAAGATACCCGCTCGTTCCGTTTGTTAACGTAGAAGTAGCATTATTTCCTGTTTGTAGTACTAACTCATTTGTAGCATTAATACTTAAATCTGTTGCTAATCCAGCATTTGTTGCTGTTGCAGCATTTCCAGATGTATCTTGATTACCAGAAGTATTAACACCAGGAAGATCAATGTCTCCTGTTCCGTCAAATGATACTCCACCAATATTTCTAGCAGTTTCTAAAGCCGTTGCTGTTGCAGCATTTCCAGATGTATCTTGATTACCAGAAGTATTAACACCAGGAAGATCAATATCAGCAGTTCCGTCAAATGATACTCCACCAATATTTCTAGCAGTTGCTAGTGAAGTTGCAGTTCCTGCATTTCCATCAAAAGTAGTAGCAGTAATTACTCCTGCACTAAAATTACCACCAGAGTCACGAACAACTATTTTATCTCCTGTATTGGCAGAAGTTGCATCAACACCAATTGTTATCGCAGCAGATCCATTATATGTTGTTCCAGAACTATAAGTAACATAATTTCCCTTTGTTAAACTATTACTTACTGCATTTGCTGTTCCAGTAAATGTAGTTCCATCAAATGTAGTTCCCGTAAAAGTAGTTCCATTAAAACTTGTTGCAGAAATATTTGTATCTGACATTGTAATGCCAGAACCAACTGCCAACCTTACTCCACTTTGGAATTCAGTAGTTCCAACACCAAGAGCATAGTTAATTAAAAATGCATCAGTTCCTAATCCACTAAATGCTCCAGCTCGATACCATTGTATCTTTTTATATGTTACTGGAAGAGTTTCAATTCCAGCAATAACTAAATCAACTAAAGGTGTTCCTTCTGTAGAAGCAATGGCAATACCACCACTATTAGCAGTAATATCTGTAGACGCATCATCACCATCAATATTTGTCGTATATCCGACAATAACATCTGGGTTTGTAGTTCTCAGAATTGTTTCGGTGACAAAAGCAGTTGTTCCACCAAGAGTAATATTTCCAGATACATTCAAATTTGAATTGACCTGCAAATCTCCAGCAATTGTCGGATTTCCAGGTATTGATGTATTATTGGCTAGTGAAATTGTTGGTGTTGAACCTTCTCCAGTTCCACCAGTTACATCAATTTGACCAGCAGTTCCTGTAATAGAATCGACATAATCACCAGTCGTATCCGATCCTAAACCAACTTGTGCAATAATTGTTGCACCAATTCCTGAAGAACTTGCAATTAATCCACTTCCAAAATTAACAATTGAAACGCTATCCGCTGTTCCAACAGTAGATCCATCTTCTTGGATTGTAATACCACCAAAAGATCCAGAAGCAGCACTTACATCACTCCATATTGGAGCAGATCCACTCCAAAGAATAATTTGACCAGTTGATGCTGAGCTAGCGTCTAAAAATGTTGTTGTATCTGCAGCAGATTGATATGGTATATCTCCAGTATCTCCTCCTTTTATATTTGTCGAAATACCTGCATCAGTTGCAAATCCTGCAAAAGAAGCATAAGTAGAGAATCCAGCTGTTGTTGCAAAAGCTGCTGCTTCTGCTGCTTTTGCATCAATGATATCAATAATATTTTCACCGTTTGCATAAATTGCAGTAGCACTTAAAATACCAGTAGAACCAAAAAATAAAATTGACGTTCCAATTCCAACAGTATACTGAGTCTCAGAAACTAGGGTATTAATTCCTATAAAGTTACTGTCTTCATCAAAGTTTAAAACCGACCCAAATTGAGAGAGCTCTCTGTTGTTAGTCATCGCTTAAAATATCGTACTTTTTTGGTTATCTATAAAGATATTTATGTGAAAGGTATTATCCATATTGAAGATCAATTGCATCATAAAGAGTGTAAACCTGTGGAGTATCATAAATGTATGCTGATCCTTGATTATTAAAACCAATATTATCAAGACGAGCACCAACAACGATCTTACCGGATCCTGCTGCGACTGAGTATCCAAAATTATCACCAGAAGCACCATTAGAGGCAGTAATAATTTCTAGTTGATTGCCATCTAGATCATAAATGTATGCTGCTCCTTTATTGGAATTAACATCCCCACTACAACCAACAACGATCCTACCGGATCCTACTGCGACTGGCCATCCAAATTTATCATCAGCAGAACCATCAGAAGCAGTTATTTTAACTTCATTGGTTCCATCTAGATTATAAATGTATGCTGAACCAGAATCACTACCATTATCATTATCAAAAGGAGCACCAACAACGATCCTACCGGATCCTACTGCGACTGATCTTCCAAATTGATCACCAGCAAAATTATCAGAAGCAGTTATTTTAACTTCATTGGTTCCATCTAGATCATAAATGTATGCTGATCCAGAGGCACTACCATTATCATCATCACCATAAGAACCAACAACAATTTTACCGGATCCTACTGCGACTGAAAATCCAAAAAAATCACTAGCAGCACCATCAGATGCTCTGATTTTAACTTCATTGGTTCCATCTAGATCATAAATGTATGCTGATCCAGAGGCATTACCATTATCATCATCAAAAAATGCACCAACAACAATTTTACCGGATCCTACTGCGACTGACCATCCAAAATAATCACCAGCAGTACCATCAGAGGCAGTAATAATTCCTAATTGGTTACCATTTAGGTCAAAGATGTATGCTGATCCAGTTAAATTACCATTATAATCATCACCATAAGCACCAACAACAATCCTACCGGATCCTACTGCGACTGACCATCCAAAATTATCACCACCAGCACCATCAGAAGCAAGTATTTTTTTATTCTCAGTAGTTCCAATACCAGCATTGATATTATAAATGTATGCTGATCCAGAACCAGCACCATTATCATCATCAGCATAAGCACCAACAACGATCCTACCGGATCCTACTGCAACTGAGTTTCCAAAATAATCATCATCAGCAGCATCAGATGCTTTAATTTTAAACTCATTTGATGGAATAGTAGTTACATCACCACTTTCCCACATATAAGGAACACCATTATCAGTATATGCTGCTCTGATAGCAGTTCCTACACCAACTTTGAAAGTCATTTATTATCTCCCATCTAGTTGATCTAAAAAATGTGTTTGTTTTGGAGTATCATAAATGTAAGCTGATCCTTGAGTATTAACTGCAACATCTCTAGAACCAACAACAATTTTACCGGATCCTACTGCGACTGATTGTCCAAAATAATCACTAGCAGCACCATTAGAAGCAGTAATAATTCCTAGTTGATTGCCATCAAGATCAAAGATGTATGCTGATCCTTGATTATTATTAGAACCAATATCATCATAACGAGCACCAACAACGATTCTACCGTTTCCTACTGCAACTGAGATTCCAAAATTATCACCAGGATTACCATCAGAAGCAGTAATAATTCCTAATTGATTACCATTTAGGTCAAAGATGTATGCTGATCCCTGATTACCATTAGAACCAACATCATGACTATAAGCACCAACAACGATCCTACCACATCCCACTGCGACTGAGTTTCCAAAAAGATCTGTAGCACTACCATCAGAAGCAGTAATAATTCCTAATTGGTTACCATTTAGGTCAAAGATGTATGCTGATCCTTGAGCAACATTAGAACCAACATCATCAGCAATAGCACCAACAACGATCCTACCGGATCCTACTGCAACTGAGAATCCAAAAAAATCACCAGCAGCACCATCAGAAGCAGTAATAATTCCTAGTTGATTACCATTAAGGTCAAAGATGTATGCTGATCCTTGAGCATTATTAGAACCAACATCATCAGAAGGAGCTCCAACAACGATCCTACCGGATCCTACTGCAACTGAGTATCCAAATTCACCACCAGCAGCAACATCAGAAGCAGTAATAATTCCTAGTTGATTGCCATTAAGATCAAAGATGTATGCTGATCCTTGATTATTATTTTGAGAAGCACCAACAACGATCCTACCGGATCCTGCTGCAACTGAGTCTCCAAAATGATCATTAGCAGCACCATCAGAAGCAAGTATTTTTTTATTCTCAGTAGTTCCAATACCAGCATTGATATCATAAATGTATGCTGATCCTTGATCAGCATTAGAACCAACAACATCATTACGAGCACCAACAACGATCTTACCGGATCCTACTGCAACTGAGGCTCCAAAATCATCCCCAGCAGCACCATCAGAAGCAGTTATAATGCCAACCTCAGAAGAATAGATATTCGTACTAAACCCAGTTGTTCCTATAAAAAAAGAATTGTTATCAACGATAATACTATTATTCGTTTTAAATGCAAAAGACATACTTCACATTTTTCTAGTATTTATAGGTTTCCAAGATCTCATCAAAATATGAACTTTGATCTTGTGGTAAATTAAAAATGTATGCTGATCCAGATTCATTACCATTGTCATCATCACGAGAAGCACCAACAACGATCCTACCAGATCCTGCTGCAACTGAGTATCCAAACCAGTCAACAGCAGCACCATCAGAAGCAGTTATTTTAACTTCATTGGTTCCATCTAGATCATAAATGTATGCTGATCCAGATGCACCACCATTATCATCATCAGCATAAGCACCAACAACGATCTTACTGGATCCTACTGCAACTGATCTTCCAAAATTATCATTAGCAGCACCATCAGAAGCAGTAATAATTCCTAATTGATTACCATTTAGGTCAAAGATGTATGCTGATCCTTGATTATTATTAGATCCAATATCATTAAAAGGAGAGCTAACAACGATCCTACCGCTTCCTAATGCAACTGAGAATCCAAATTGATCATCAGCAGCACCATCAGAAGCAGTAATAATTCCTAATTGATTACCATTTAGGTCAAAGATGTATGCTGATCCTTGATTATTATTAGAACCAACCTCATGAAAAGGAGCACCAACAACAATTCTTCCATTTCCTACTGCAACTGAATATCCAAAAGAATCACCATTAGCACCATCAGAAGCAGTAATAATTCCTAATTGATTACCATCAAGATCAAAGACGTATGCCGATCCCTGATTAACATTAGAACCAACATCATCAAGATAAGCACCAACAACGATCCTACCACATCCTACTGCAACTGACGATCCAAAACGATCATCAGCAGCACCATTAGAAGCAGTAATAATTCCTAATTGATTGCCATCAAGGTCAAAGATGTATGCTGATCCTTGATTAAGATTAGAACCAATATCATCATTACGAGCACCAATAACGATTCTACCGTTTCCTACTGCGACTGAGAATCCAAATTGATCATCAGCAGCACCATCAGAAGCAGTAATAATTCCTAATTGGTTACCATTAAGATCAAAGATGTATGCTGATCCTTGATCAGCATTAGAACCAACATTATGACCATAAGCACCAGCAACGATCCTACCGGATCCTACTGCGACTGAGTATCCAAAAAAATCATTAGCAGCACCATCAGAAGCAAGTATTTTTTTATTCTCAGTAGTTCCAACTCCAACTCTAGAAAAAGACTCATGAACATAAGTTCCATAATCAATAACAGTTGTAACTCCAACTTTAAAAGTCATTTTTTCAACCTCTCAGTTCGTTAACTTGATTTTGCAGATCCTTGATTGCTTCAACCAACAATCCAACCAAATTTCCATAAGATACTGATTTTGTTCCATCACTTGCAGTATTTACAACTTCTGGAATGATTTGTTCAACGTCTTGTGCAACCAATCCAATTGATGGTTTATCATTATCTACCCAATCAAATCTAACACCTTCAAGTTGCTTCACAAGTTCGGATGCATTTTCAATTGGTCTAATGTTCTTCTTCTTACTTCTATCAGAAGTTGATGTTACAGAAAGAGCAGAAAGATTTCCTGGCATTGTAACATCATAAGAACTATCACCAGTAATCCAATTAGTGGATCCAGCACCAATTGCTAATTGATTACTTCCATTTATAATAGGAAGATTTCTTGCACCAATAACAACGTTTAAATTTCCAGTGCAATTGTCCTCTCCTGCATTTCGACCAATGAAGATATTACCACATCCAGTGGTGTTGTTGCATCCTGCTTGATAACCAAAGAAGTTATTATAACATCCAGAGGTGTTGCATAATCCTGCAAAATATCCAATGAAGTTATTATAATCTCCATTATTGTAGAATCCTGCTTTATTACCAAAGAAGTTATTAGCATTTCCCAAGCAGCTCTTGTATCCTGCACACGCACCAAAGAAGTTATTACAAGATCCAGTGGTGGTGAATCTTCCTGCTCCATCACCAATAAAGTTATTTTTATCTCCAGTGGTGTTGCAGTATCCTGCAGAAAAACCAATGAAGTTATTATAACATCCAGTAGTGTTGCTGTATCCTGCGTCTCGACCTAAAAAGTTATTATAACATCCAGTGGTGTTGTTTCTTCCTGCACAACTACCAATGAAGTTATTATAACATCCAGTAGTGTTGTCGCATCCTGCACGATTACCAAAGAAGTTATTACAAGATCCAGTGGTGTTGCATAGACCTGCAGAAGAACCAATGAAGTTATTATTATCTCCGGTATTGCAGTATCCTGCACTATTACCAAAGAAGTTATTATAATTTCCATCAGTGTTGCAGTATCCTGCAAATAAACCAAGGAAGTTATTATGGGATCCAGTGGTGTTTATACTTCCTGCTCGACAACCAATGAAGGTATTATGACATCCAGTTCTGTTCTCATATCCTGCACAGAAACCTAAGAAGTTATTATGGGATCCAGTGGTGTTAGAGAATCCTGATAGATAGCCAATGAAGTTATTACAAGATCCAGTGGTGTTGCAATATCCTGCAAATAAACCAAAGAAGTTATTATAAGATCCACTTTCGTTATTTGTTCCTGCTTGATTACCTAAGAAGTTATTATAACCTCCAGTGATATTGGAGGATCCTGCATAGTCACCTAAGAAGTTATTATTACCTCCAATGGTGTTGCATCTTCCTGCATTTCGACCTAAGAAGTTATTATAATTTCCAGTGGTGTTGGAGTATCCTGCACATCGACCAATAAAGATATTATGATATGCAGTGGTAATATTTGCACCAGAACTCTTACCTATCGCTACGTTATTGGATCCAGTAGTGTAATCAGATCTACTGGAGCTTCTACCAGCGTTTTCACCTAAGTAAATATTGTTGTCACCTCGGTTCCAGTATCCTGCTTCATTACCAATGGCGATTGAGTTGCTATTGGTTTGGTTACAGTATCCTGCTTGATTACCAAAGAAGTTATTATAACATCCACTGATATTAAATCTTCCTGCATTATCACCAAAGAAGTTATTATAACATCCAGTGGTGTTGCAGTATCCTGCACATGATCCAATGAAGGTATTACAACCTCCAGAGGTGTTGTTGTATCCTGTTTGATTACCAAAGAAGTTATTATCACTTCCAGTGGTGTTGGATCTTCCTGCATTTCGACCAAAGAAGTTATTATAACATCCAGTGGTGTTGGAGAATCCTGCTAGTTGACCAAAGAAGTTATTATTACTTCCAGTGTCATTGTTTTGTCCTGCTTGGTTTCCAATGAAGTTATTATTACATCCAATACTGTTGCAGAATCCTGCTTGACTACCAAAGAAGTTATTATTACTTCCACTGTCGTTGGTTTTTCCTGCATTAGTTCCAAAGAAGTTATTATTACATCCAGTGTCGTTGCTTCCTCCTGCACATAGACCTATGAAGTTATTAAGAGATCCAGTGGTGTTGCATTTTCCTGCACCACAACCAATGAAGTTATTATAACATCCACTGGTGTTATAGTATCCTGCACATTGACCAATGAAGGTATTACAACCTCCAGTAGTAATATTTGCACCAGAACTCTTACCTATTGCTACGTTATCAGTTCCAGTAGTGTTAGCAGTTCTAGTTAAGCTCCTACCAGCGTTTTCACCTAAGTAAATATTATTGTCACCTCGGTTCCAGAATCCTGCTTGACAACCAATGGCGATTGAGTTGCTATTGGTTTCGTTGCAGTATGCTGCACATTGACCAATGAAGTTATTATTACTTCCAGTGGTGTTATTGCATCCTGCTCTATGACCTAAGAAGGTATTAAAACTTCCAGTAGTGTTGAATTTTCCTACTTGAGAACCAATGAAGTTATTTTGACTTCCAGTGGTGTTGCAGTATCCTGCATTAGCACCAATGAAGTTATTTGAACCTCCAGTGGTGTTGCAGTATCCTGCTCTTTGACCTATGAAGTTATTAAAACCTCCAGTGGTGTTGCCAAATCCTGCTTCACCACCAATGAAGGTATTATAATCTCCAGTGGTGTTGCGAAATCCTGCACAACGACCAAAGAAATTATTAGAACATCCAGTGGTGTTGCAGTATCCTGCATATAAACCAATGAAGTTATTAACAATTCCAGTAGTAATATTTGCACCAGAACTCTTACCTATTGCTACGTTATTGGATCCAGTAGTGCAAGCAGATCTACTGGAGCTTTTACCGGCGCATTCACCTAAGTAAATATTATTGTCGCCTTGGTTCCAAAATCCTGCTTCCTTACCAATAGCGATTGAGTGACTATTAGTTTGGTTGAGATTTCCTGCTTGATTACCAATGAAGGTATTATGACATCCAGTGGTGTTGGAGCATCCTGCTTGATTACCAATGAAGTTATTATTACCTCCAATGGTGTTGCATCTTCCTGCTCTTTGACCAATGAAGTTATTCAAAGATCCAGTGCTGTTGTCGCATCCTGCATAACGACCAATGAAGTTATTATAACATCCAGTGGAATTGGAGCGTCCTGCTTGATTACCAATGAAGTTATTATCAAATCCAGTGGTGTTGCTGACTCCTGCATAACGCCCAAGGAAGTTATTATAACACCCAGTGGTGTTGCATAGACCTGCGTAAGAACCAAAGAAGTTATTATGATTTCCACTATCGTTGCAGCACCCTGCCAGTGTTCCAAAGAAGTTATTATAACTTCCAGTAATGTTATTGTGTCCAGCACTTTTACCAAAGAAATTATTATAAGCTCCAGAGGTGTTGCGAAATCCTGCACTTTCACCAATCGCTATGTTATGAGTTCCAGTAACCCCACCAGATCCTCCATAAAGTGCTAAAGCACCAATTGCAACATTATGATCAGTTTTATTACAAAATCCTGCTTCTTTACCAAGTAAAACATTACAATCACCACCACAACAAATACCTGCTAAGTATCCAATAGCTACATTATGGCAAGAAGATGATTGTAAAAGTGCTCCCGCCTGCTTACCAAATAAAATATTATAACTGCCACAATTTGCACAACCAGCAAGAGAACCTAACATTACATTCTCTTGTCCGCGAGAATCGCTACCAGCAAGACATCCAATCATAACAGATTTGCATGTGCAAGCAGTAATTCCTGCACAGAAACCAATTATAGTAGATTCTTTTGCACAACCTAAATTGCTACCAGCAAGATAACCAATAACTGTTGAGTAGCTAACACATCCATTCGAAGCATTAGGATTCGAAACTGCAGAATAACCAATTATAGTATTTGCATCATTGCCTAATTTATTTGCTAAGCAGAATCCAGATTCATATCCAATAGTAATATTTCCTACATTGCAAGTATTTGTAGCAAGAGCACATTCTCCTATAGCAACATTTCTTTCCCCAGAAGTATTAGAAAATCCAGCACACCTACCGAGAAAAATATTATCAAAACTATCTGAAAGATTAAATCCAGCCTTACAACCTATGGCAATATTACTATAAAAACTATTGTTACCTATGTTGGAATCACCATAACCAGCACATTGACCCATAAAAATATTATAACAAGAAGCTCCTAAATTGCGACCTGCTTGATCACCAAATATATTATTATATTTGGAGTTAGTTCCACTATATCCAGCAGCATTTCCAAAGAAGTTATTATAATGTCCGCATCTAGCATAAGCACCCGCTTCACATCCTATCCAGTTATTATTACAAGCAATACATGATTTATGACCAGCCCCATATCCAAGAAAGTTATTAAAGTTTCCACCAGTTGTGCTATTGAGACCATGATCTCTTCCTGCAATATAACCAAGGAATGTATTATAACAACCATAACAATCATTACATCCAGACTGTTGACCCACATAGATGTTGAAGTCTGAGCATGTAGTTTGTCTTCCAGACTCGTTTCCCAAAAATATATTACAAGCCCCATAGTTAGCATCACCACCAGTAGCATTACCAATAAAAATTGAACCTCTTTGACAAAGGGATTCTGATCCAGCGTAACACCCTATAAAAGTGCTTTCACTAACTTTACAAGCATTACGTCCTGCTTTATAACCAATAAAGTAACCATTATTAGTGCAACATTGTGTATTACATCCTGCATCACATCCAATAAAAATACTTAAAGTATTAGTTCCATGGTTTTCACCAGCATGTCCACCTAAGAAAACATTTGCTCCTCCATTAGCAGGACATGCTTGACAACCAGCTTTATATCCAATAGCAACATTACTATCAGTATGGCTCAGTCTACCAGCACAAACACCAATATATACATTACAATTTCCACTCTCAATACTACTACACCTTAAACAGTATCCAGCTTCTGCACCAATAGCAATATTCTGGAAATCAGAGCCATTTTCTGTATAATATCCAGCACATCTTCCAACAAAAATATTATCAGTTCCAATTCCACTACTCTCTCCATTCCCAAGGAATCCAGACTTAGATCCTAAGAATATATTATTATCCCCAGTAGCATTTGGAGTGATACAATAGTTTGCAGAATATCCAATTGAAACATTGCAACAAGCACTACCAGATGCAGCGCTATAAGTTCCTCCAGCACCAGTTCCTGCTTGCAAATTCTCATCATCATCTAAAGTAAATACTGCAGCAGCAACACCTGTTAAGAAACTTCCATCACCATAATAAGTTACAACACCAGATGTTGCAGTAATAATACCAGAAGAAACTTGAACTGTTCCTAAAGTTGAGGCTCCAGAAACATTAATTTGCTGCGCTGTTAAATCTGTAGCAGTAGTAACTCCTAAAGTAGAAATTCCAGAAACACTTAAATTACTACCAATATCAACACTTTCGCTAATATCAACATCACCATCAACATCCAATTTTGCTGTTGGGTTTGTAGTTCCAATACCAACACTAAGATCAGATGTTATTACTAAAACATCACCATTCGAATTAACACCTAAAGTATTTGCAGTTCCAATTTGAATATATTGTAAGGGATTTGTAGTTCCAATCCCAATATTATTTACTCCTTCAGTAAACGTTACATCATCATTAAATGTTGATAAACCAGTAACATTTAAACTATTTAAAGCTCCATCAGAAAAAGAAACATCACCTACAGTTAAATCACCATCAATTTTTACATTTCCAACAATATCAACCGTAGATGTTGGAGAAACACTATTAATACCAATATTACCACCACTTTCTGCAAGTAATACAGTGCCACCTACGCCAATTTCTAGACCGCGCTTTACTCTAAAATTCTGATCAGCCAAGGTTCACTATCCCCTATGCTAGTTTACTTTTTTATATTTATGGGAAAAGTTTATTAGCAGTGAAATTGACCACATAATTTGTTGTTGTAGCTGCTCCAGCAGTTGCTACGATACGAATATATCCTCCAGCAACATCGACATTAAATGATGCTACAGAAGAATTATTATAAACAGTACCATATTCGGAAACATATGCTGCTGTTCCATCAGAAACAGCAAGTAACTTAGTGAAATGATAGTTTGTTCCTTCAGTTGCCTGAACAGAATACTCAACTGTTCGATAAACAGTGGCATCCAAATCATCATACAATGCAGTTGGATTAGTATCAGTTGTAATTCCAGTAATGGTATTGGAATACGTCATTGTATTCGCAAAACCAGTGTTTGATGTAATGATTCCAGAAATTATTACATTATCAGGTAATCCAATTGTAATTGTTTCATTTAGCGCCGATGTTTCAATCTCATTTGCTGTTCCAGAAATAGTTAATGTTTCTGTATCAAGAATAACATTTCCAGATCCACTATCAGCAGAAATACTTAAATCAGTAGCATCTACATATGCTTTAATTGATTGTTGAGTAGCAAGAGAAGTATCACTATTAGAAGTAAGATCATCTTCATCTAAGATTGTTGTTACTCCTACTCCAGATCCTACAATAATAGAAGTTACACCAACAACTCCCAGTGTTGTAATTCCAGCAACAAATAGATTTCCAGTAGATGCATCTATATTAAAAGTTGCTGCAGATCCAACTATGACTTGATCCGTTACTGTCAAAATACCAACTACAGCACCATTACCAGCTAGATCACCACTTAATGAACCAGAAATGTTAATATTATAAGTTCCAGAAAGTCTATCTGTTCCAATTGTTCCAGAAGTAATATTCCCTGCATTAATATCAGATAATTGAGATCCATCACCATAATAAGTGATAATGCCATCATATGCAGTAATAATACCGGAGGAAATATTAACAAAATTAGTTGTTCCAATACCAACAGATGCTAATCCAGCAATTCTAATTTCATCTTCAATATAAACTTTTCCTCTAACGTCTAACTTTTCTCTAGGAGTTGTAGATCCAATACCAACTCTATTCGTATTAAAGTCAAAATTAAATTCATTAGATCCCCCAATAACACCAATAGCATTATGGAATTGAATATTTTTTGGAGATCCTCCAGCAGTAGAAACACCTACAGCAGGAACACCACTCCATGTCCATCCACCAGCACCATCTGCAACAGGAACTTGAGAAACTGCACCAGAATTATTACCAACATCATATAATCCACCACGAATTCTTGCATCCCCATCAACATCAAGTTTTGCTGTTGGTAAAGTCATACCAATACCAACATTATCATTCAAGTTGAAAATATTTCCAACATCATCACCTTGCCAATATAAATTGATTGATCTTGAGGCAATTCTACTAGTGCTAAAAGCAACTACTTCTAATCTATCTGTTGATGCTGCTCCAACATTTAAAACAATTGTTGTTCCACTTGTTCCAACATAATCATTACTCGATAATTTAACACCATTTAAGAAAACATCTACTAATCCAGGAGCATAAGTAACATTAAAAGTTGTCTGACCAGCACCAGCAGAGAATTCAGTTACTTGACGAAGATCTTCATTGACAAACCAATCAACGTTTCCATTTCCATCAGACTGTAAGAAAGAATTAGATACTCCATCATATTCTGGGAAAGTATATGGATCTGTAGAAAGACCAACAGTAAGATATGTTGTTGTAGTATATCCTGTAATATTTAAATTACCATCAATAGCAACATCACCTACAACATCCAGAGTTGCTTCTGGATTTGTAGTTCCGATACCTATTTGATTTTCTGCTGATTGCAAATAAAATGTTTCATTATCAAAATTAATATCTCCACCAGTAACATTTAATCCTGCTTGCATCTCTACAGGATTATTCAAGAAAGTTGCAAATCCTGTTACATATAAATTAGTAACAGCAACTCCAGCAAATGTTCCTTGTTCAGATGTTACTTCTTCTTGTATGTTTTGACCACCAACATCTAATGCTCCAGTGATATTAACATTTCCACGAATATCTATAATATATCCAGAAGTAGTATCAAAAGCAGTAGTTCCAATACCTATTGCCGATCCATCAGAAGGAAGAACAATATCAATATCTTGATTAAAAGAAGTATCTCCACTAAAAGTAGAAAAACCACTAAAAGTAGAAACTCCACTTACAATTAAATTGTTAGTAGTAGTAATTCCAGATACACCAAGAGTTGTTATCGTTGCAACACCAGATACATTTAAATCATCAAGTTCCGTTTGACCATTAACATCTAGTTTTCCTACTGGTGTTAAACTTCCAATTCCAGTATTTCCATTAGAATCAACTACAAATTCAGATCCAACTTGAAGTTGTTGTGTCGGGTTTGTAGTTCCCAATCCAACATTATTAAAAAATACTGATGATCCACCAATTTGTGCTTGGTTTCCCATAGTATCATCATTATCAGATTCATAATAAAGTAATGCAGGGGTATTTTCAGTTACTACGATTTCAGTATAAGCACCACTATTTCCAGGTGTTCCAGTAACTGTAACATCCGTAGAATACTCTATACTTCTAGCAGAATCTGTATAGAATCTTAGAGTATGATTAGTATTTGAAGGATCCTCCTGAATAAATCTATAAGTTTTGCCAGAAACAAAAGTTAAATAAGGAGATTCTTTTCCATTTATAAAGTATGTAATTGGTGACCCCACACCATCAAATCTATTTTCACTTGTTTTTGTGTCAGTAATTACTGCAAATTCAATACGAGGATTTTCATGAAGTTCTGCAAAGTAACTTCCAACATATCTTTGAGTATTTGCGAATCCAACTAATCCAACAAAAGTAGATACACCAGATACATTTAAGTTGTCAAGTTCAGTATGACCATCAACGTCTAAATTTCCATTAGCGTCAATATCGCCAGTGAATGTAGAGGCAGCAGATACATTTAAAGTGTCTAATTCAGTATGCCCAAATACATCTAGTTCAGCATTTGGATTTGTAGTTCCAATACCAACATCAGAATTAGATGTAACTACAAAAAGTTCACCTACTTGAAATCGTTGTTTTGGATTTGCTGTCGCAATACCTAAATTAGCATCAACAAAAACAGTATCGCCAAAAGTAGATACGCCAGATACATTTAAGTTATCAAGTTCAGTATGACCAACTACATCAAGAGTTCCTACTGGATTTGTAGTTCCAATTCCAACCGTAGTTAATGTTGATAATCCAGTTATATTAAGTTGTTGCGATTCTAAAGTTCCGTATACAGTTGCACCAAAACTTGTAGTCGAAACTTTTTCAACATTATTATAGTATAAAGTAACACCAGCACCAGAATTTGCAGTAAGCAAATAATCTGTAGATGCCAAACCAATTAATTGAATTGGATCTCCATAAATTGATACCGTGGAGATTCCGTAAATATTCTGATTTACATAAACGTCATTGAAGAATGAAGATATTCCAGAAAAAGTGGAAAGACCAGATACATTTAAATCATCAAGTTCCGTTTGACCATTGACATCTAAAACCGCCGTTGGATTTGTAGTTCCGATTCCAACCGTAGTTAATGATGATATTCCACTTATATTTAAATTAGTTGTCTGTAAAGTATCATAAACAGTTACTCCATATCCAGTGGTTTCAAACTTTCTAGAATTCCTATAGTAAAGGTAAGAACCATTTGTATAACCAAATCCAGCTATAGTAGAAGAAGCAGAACCAATTATTAAATCGTAAGGATTGCTTTCACTTATCTGAATATAATTTTCAGATCCACCATGAAATATTGCTAACTCATTAGAATCGCCAAAATAAATTCCAGCACTATCTGGATAATAACTAAATGAATTATGATAAACTGAACTTTGAAAAGTAGATAATCCAGTAAAAGTTGATAGCCCACCAACAGATAGAGACCCAAGATTTGCTGACGAATCTACTGATAAATCAATAGATGTTAAAATTCCAGAAATTTCAGCATTTCCGCGAATATCTAACGCTGCTTTTGGGTCAAAGATTGTTTGACCAATTCCTACTAAACCGACAACTTCTAATACCTTTTCACTGCCAGTTTCGCCAACAATACCAATTTTTTGCTGCTGCTGTCTGCCGCTAAGGAATCTAATTGGAGCTACCATTTCTTATATTAGAGATTAGAGGTTTCTAGAATACTTGTCAAAAACTTGAGTTCACCAGCAAAATTATCACCAACAATTGTTAACACATCTCCTGTTTCAACAACTAATTTTCCAGGAAGAAGATTAGCAGTATCACTAGATGGTATTGCTAAATTTTTTACAATTTCAGTGTCTACTCCATCACGACGATGACCAAAACTAATACTACTGGTAGATCCACCAGTATTAGTTACTTGTGCCAAAAGAACTACTCCAGTATATCCTACTGGTGCAGTATAAATTCCGACTGTACTTGTTCCCACAACAGACGTAACTGTCTGGAATACGTTAACTGCTGCTGCTGCAATTGCCATTATTCATTACCTCCTAATGCTAGAATAAATGGGGTTACCTGTGTAAATAAACTCTTCACATAATCAGCACCGGAAATAGATCCTGTTTGCTGATCAATTACAACTCCATCACCAATTCTAAAGTTACCTGCTTGATCTGTGCTTGTATATGCAATATCACCACCGTCAAGTTTAATTACTTCATTTTCTTGAATTGTAACTCCACCTCTAGATGGATATGCAGTTTCAATAGTATTTCCAGCACCAATATATTGGAAAGAATGAGAGCTTACAATCTGGAAACTCTGTCGAGAAAAATATGCCGTTGTTCCTGCACTTACTTCATTATTTAGAGTCTGAACTAAAGTGACTGTAGTGATACCAGATGATGGTAAAGTAGCAGAATCAATAGCATAATAAATTGGTTGAACTCTAGCAGAAAGAGATGCTGGAGTAGAGGGGCTTCCACCACTTACAAAGACATTTGGCGTTCCAATATATTGAGATCCTGCAGCAAGAATCGTAATTCCATTAACAGAACCAGAAGCATCTATTGTTGCAGTTGCTTGAGCCTGAATTGCAATTCCAGGACCAGTAGGAGCATCAATAGTTATAGTTGGTGGAGTGCTATATCCAGAACCTGGATCATCAATGACAATTTCACTAACAACATTATAAATTTGATCAAAATAAACTGCTTGACCTTGATATGGGCGATTATCACCAACACCAGTTAAAACAACTTCAGCAGTGCTAACAGGCGCCGTTATAGTTGCTTCAGCAGTATAACGATCAGAGCACTTACTTGTTTGATCACCAACTCCTTGAGAAACTAATCCTCTTACTCCAAAAGAAGAGTTTGAGTTTGTTAAATCGCATTGACCACCTTGACCAGAATAAATTGCAGTATCATCACAAATAGTGAAAATAGAAACCAACTGACAATAAGCACCATTGGTAACTGATACTCCAATTCCACCCTGATTAAATTGAGTATATGAATCAACGTTATAAGAACCTTGAACACCTATATTATTGATTAAATCTCCTTCATCAGCATTGAACCCATCAACTTTAGATCCAATACTCTTTGGAATAAAGTTGGTGCAGTTACGAACATACGGACCCTTGGTAATTACTCCAACACCAGATCCAAATGGAGGGTATATTTTTCCTCCACTTACATAAGTATGAACAATTGTGCTAACACCAACATTTACAACAACTTGATCAGTTGATGATTCTATTACTTTAAATTTATAACCATTATTTCCTGAAGGGAATAGTGTAGAAGTAACTCCAACATATATTGGATCACAGGAAAACTCAAGATCTCTTAATTCTATAAACTGCCCAATTTTTGCACTTAAACCAGTAGCAGTAATTGTAGCAATTCCACTAGCATTATCATAAGTAGCTGAAGATACATCTAACGATCTATCAATAATAAATCCACCACTTACATAAGTATGATCTAGAGTAGACATTCCTACTTGAACAGCAAGTGTTCCATCGGCATTAATTCTTTCAATTGAAAATTCATATCCATAAGCGCCTGATGGGAACAATCCTGTGGTTGTTCCAATTCCAGATCCAGAGTCACAAGAGAACACTAAATCTCTTAATTCAATTCTATCACCAGATCTATAATCAGAAGCATTTGATAACGATAAATCAACAATTCCTGTTAATTTATTATATGTTGCTCCAGTAATCTCGTCTTTATTTGAAGTTCCAGATCCAGAATTTCCAGGGTATGTTGTAGTAAATCCTGTTGTCGCAGGTAATCCATCCACACCATTTTGTATAATTCCTGTAACAATACCGACACAGGTATAAATTGCAGATACGACGTTTCTACAACCATTAACTCCATTATTAAATCCAGTCAAGTAATCTGGTTGAATTGATAAATCCTTTACTTGTGTATATGTTGTTTGATAATTTTGCTTTAAAGTTGCTGTTCCACCACTTACATAAGTGTGATCTATCGTTGATACACCAACAATTACTTCAAAACTATTAGCAGGTAAACTTAAAACTGAATGTACCGGGAAAGTATCGCCAAATGTTCCATCAGGAAATATTGTGGTCGTAATACCAGATCCTCCAGGACAAGTAAATTCTAACCCTTCTAATTCTATTGCATTTCCTTTTAGAAAACCATTTTCACCATCAGTAGTTACAGTTAATATACCAGTTGTCTTATCATATTGTGCCAATGAAATATTAACAGAATCATTACTTCCTTTCGAAGATGCCCAAGTAGCATTGTTAATAATTGATCTAACAATTTGTCTAGAATGCATAAATGCATCAATTGTTGTTGCACCAAAACCAACAATGTGATCTAAATTACCATTTATATCAAAATATGATTTTCCTGCACCAATACATTTAGAATTTCCACCTCTAGTAATATCATGACATATTGCTCGATAAACATCCTTAATATCATCAGCACAATTTGTAGAATCAATATTAATTGCAGGATTTTTATAATCCGTGCTTGTAATATATCCTACAGTCTCTTGAGCAATAAAATCTAGATTTTCTCGTATTAATCTAGCAGCATCAAAAAATCTATCAGTCGAAACTCCAGCAAGTGGTCTATATGATACTACAGCAGCTCCATCACTAGCTTCTCCACCAACAAAACTTATGTCAGTTACATGACATCCTTCACCGACATAAAATAAATCTTGGTTAAGATATCTAGGAGTAACTAAACAACGGCGAAGTTCTGCTCCCTCAACAGAAACATTATCAGGCAAATAAATTGGATTATTTTCTACATAAGTTCCAGGATAAACCTTAATCGTATCACCAGGTAATGCAATTGTTGATGCAGATTTTATGGATGCTTTTGCATCAGCATCACTCAATCCAGTATTACCATCATCACCATTTGAGGTTACATATATTGTCTTGCCTACATTATTTCCACCGCCAACTTCAATAATTCTAGTTCCAACACCAACACTTCCTTGATCTTGTTTAAAAAACAGTTTACCATCATAGAAGTTTACAGCTAACTCGCCTAGCTGGAGTTGATCTACAGTTGGTTTTTTTCCAGGTACGGCTGACCTTTTTATCCGAATCGGAGTTGCCATTTATTATAATCGGTATTTACCAGAAACAACAGTATATACTGCCTTTGATTTATTTATAAAACATCAACTGGCATTATTTCTTCTTTTACGATACATATAGAGATTTGTTGGTGGATCTGGTTTCATCCATTCTTTTATTTTCTCATACCTTTCAATGCTAAAAAACTCCTGAGAAAAATACCATTCTTCCCAAGGAGTATGACCTTTATCCTGATTACAATCGTGACAAGCACATACAACATTTCGAGTAAAATCAGTTCCACCTTTTGATCTTGGAACTACATGATCAATAGTAAGTTGTTCATTATCTCCACAATAGGCGCATTGATTATCCCACTTATCTTTTATCTTTCGTCTCCACATTCGCTTTGCCTCTCCTGGACTTGTTGTATCTAAGTTGAAGAGGTAGTGCTGAGGTGAATGTGGAATTTGCATAAAATCTTGCGACTTGCAACTATTTAGATCATATTATTATACTTTCGTAACAACTACCTGACCATCAATATTCCAATCCGTAGTATATTGAGAACTTGAAGTGCTAGATGCTGCTGGAGTTATATAAGATCCACCAGCACCACCTTTCGCTAAGGAACCGCAAGTGCATGAAGGAAGACCGCCTCCGGCGCCACCACTATATCCGCCACCACCTCCACCACTAAATTGCCCACTAGCTCCACCACCACCAAAACCACCATTTCTATTATTAGTTCCACCATTAGCGCCATTTGTAAAAGAAGCTCCACCATTGCCACCTGCATTACCACCATTTCCACTATATCCTCCTCCTCCACCACCACCAGCAACACATCCATATGTACCAGAGTTTGCTCCGGTACCACCACCACCACTAGTTCCCCCAGGAACAGTATTTGAACCAGGAGCAGTAGAACCATTTTCACTGTTTTGTGCATCAGCGAGGGTAGAGTTGTATGTTGCACCTCCTGCACCACCTCCAGCTACAAATAAAACAGTTGTTCCAGTAACAACAAAGGTTCCACCACCTCCACCACCGCTAGACCCAGAACAATTTGAAGTTCCATTACTATCATCTCCTTGTTGACCCACAGCAATTTTGATGACATCATTTTTCAATAAACTAACTGTTCCTGATACTACGCGAGGGTATCCTCCTCTATTATTAGCATTGCCGGTTGTATATCCTCTACCACCACCAGCACCTCTTACAGAAAATGTATAATCAGCAGTTTCTGGAACAGTCCACTCCTGAATTCCTTGAGTTGTCATATTGAAATATGCAGTATTAGAAGCCCAAGTTGTAGAACTATATGCAGATGTACAATTAGCTAAAGTAGGACCAGTTCTACCAGTAGCAGAGCAATTGGTAAATGTATGACTAGTAAAACTATATAATGGAGGATCTAAACTTGGAGCAGTTAAAGTAGCTTCAGGGTATCTATTTTTTGTTGCTACGTAATTCGTATAAACTTCATTCGCATCTAATGCTCGATTATAAACAGCAAACTGAGATACATATCCTGCAGTATATCTTGGTGATGCAATTAAACTTGTTGGCGATGTTGCCATCATCGTAAAATGCAAAATATTCGTGCTAGGAGATGTTCTACCGTAAGATTGTTCACCATAAAGAATTCCATTAATATATGCTCGGCATGTTGTATCATCATGCGTTAATACAAGATTGTACCATTGATTGAATTGCTGAGCAGTAGAACTTATTGTTTGCCAAGTAGCTCCAGATCCCCAAGTTCTAAACTTAAATGTTCCGTCAGTTTCTAATCCAATCCAAGTATCATACCAAGAACCAGTTAAAGCAGGATATTGACCTCTTTCAGCAACAATATCTCCACTTGTAGTTGGATACACCCAAATTGATACTGTTACAGCATCAGTTGGAAATTGACTATCAATATTTGTAGTGTTTGACCACGCATAATCATTTGAACCATCAAAAATTAAATATCCTCCGTTATTAGTGCTATAAGTAGGACCGTTTACTAAACTACCATTAAAACTATTAACAGCATCATTCCAAGTTGTTCCAGATCCAGAGTATGAATCTGTCGCACCCGCATCAAGATTAAGGATTAATCCACTAGAAATTAAACCATTTGCGGCAATGTAATTTCTACCTCCTTCCGTTCCTGTTGCCCACCATTTTGCTGGCCCAAATGCTTGTCCCATTAGATTCCATACCTCCCTCGCATTACGTTAAAATTGTGCGTTATTTCTGTTGCAGATAATTCTCTATTATATAAATGCAAAACACCTATTCTTCCCCTATGATAATTACTACCACCTGAAAATCCAATATATTTTGCTCCATTAGGAGTTCCTATTGTTTGTGTTAAACCAGTTCCACTGTGCCACAAAGTTCCATCCAAATAAATTTTCATCTGACCAGTTGAGGCATTTTTGGTAAATACCCAATTATGCCATCCTTGATATTCTGATGAAGAAACATTTTTAGATATTCTATTATAAGTGCTAGAACCATTTCCCGCATCAAAATAAACATTACTATCACTCCAAGGCAAATGAACATTAAGAACTCTAATGCCAGAAGAACTCTCTAGATAAATAATGGAACTCTGTCTCAAATCAACTCCATAATTCCATGCAGAAAAAGTAAGTTCAACTCCAACTATGTCAGGGTCTGATGATAAAGTAATAAAATTGTTACTTCCATTAAAATCAAAATAATTTGCTATCTTTGTTTCAGTTGGAGTTCCAGATTGAATATAGGAACTATATCCATTAATAGAATTATCACTAAAAGGAGCTGCTTGACCAATCAAAAATGTAGTATATGCATCTGCTTCAAGAGGACCTTGTGGCGGTGTAAATCCAGAAGCAGTATATCTAGCAATACCTCTAGACATTCTAAGATTACTCACCAATCCAATATGCCAAAACGCACTGGGATTAAGAAAATTACCAAGACTTACATCACCACCAGCAGTTGTATAATTCGTAGAATCTGTAACAGTAGTTCCTTGCTGTGTTCCGTTATAAAATAATTTTAAATTAGTTCCTTCTCTAGTGAATGCAACATGTGTCCATACATTATTAGAAGGACCAGATACATTAAAATTATATGAACTGTTTTGCCATGAAGTTTTTCCATTACCAAGTTCAATATTCCATACGGAAGTAGACATAAATCTACTGTAGAAATTATTATGTTGATTATAAATCCAAAACTCTACAGTAAAATCTTCTGTTCCAAATGCTGCAGCATATGACGCATCAGTATAATTTATGGAAGAAGAACCATTTAATCCAATGTAATTTGTAGTATGAGCACCAACAAATGTTGCTCCATTTATAGTTCCATCATTACCACCACCAACATCTGACCAAATAGATCCAGTTCCACCATAAGATTTTGGTGATTCTGCATCAAAACAAGCTACTATTCCATCACCAAATATTGCGTTATTATAAAAAGTCGCCATTAACCTTTATATTTTTCTTTATTTATCTAATGCTAAGGTCAATCCAATATTCTTCCAATCATTATCAAAAATTTCCAAACCCTTATCAGTCAGAATGTGATCATACATTTGATCAAAGATTTTTGGCGGCATTGTAACAGTAGATGCACCATTATACCAAGACCTTACTGCTCTCTGAACACTACGAATCGAAGCAGCAAGAACTTCTGTCGGAGCACCCTGAATACGATAAAGTTCTGAGATAGAACGAACTACCTCAAGACCAGCAACAGACTGATCATCAAGTCTTCCGACAAAAGGAGACACATACTTTGCTCCTGCTCTAGTGGCAAGAACTGCCTGAGCGGTACAGAAAATAAGAGTTACATTAACATTAATACCAGCATCACTCAATCTCTTACATGCTCCAATTCCTTGTCTTGTGCAAGGAACTTTCACAGTCGTGCATAAACCAAACTTTTCAAAAAGTCTCATCCCCTCTTCTTCCATTTGTTGTTGAGTTCCAACAACCTCCATACTGATATCTCGAATGCCAATCTCTTTGATCTCTTCATATACATCATCAGGTTTTCTACCACTCTTCATAATCAAAGAAGGATTTGTTGTCACGCCATCAATAAGTCCAGTTTGATAGTAGTGACGAATCTCACGAGTATCAGCAGTATCCAGAAAAATTTTCATGTTGTTTGAATATCTCTCTTATATATCTCTACAATAATAACACGATCAGCACAGGAAGTGCAATTGTTGCCATTCCAATAAAATACCCCGCCATCGTTGTGATGACGGGGCGAATACTACCAGGATTCATTTACTCTCCGTATTTTCAGTATTTAGTTTGTAAGCATTCCAAGTAACATAATACCAAAACAGAATATTGTAAAGATCATAATACCTATGCCAGCAACATAGACCCACTTTGGTATTGGTTCTGGATCATTGTGCATTGTTTTCTTTCACAACATGTTCCCAAGCCTTTAAGAATTTATTATCCCAGTTATTACAATAAGGAGAATAGAAAGCATTCAGTGCAGCAGTGGTATCAACAATGCGTTGTGTGTCGTTAGTATCTACTGCTTCTTGTAGTTGGTCAAGAAGAAATGAGAATGTAGTAATTTGACTGAATGCTTCTTCAAGATCATTCATTACCTGCCATGTTTTGTCAGTCATTGTTCTCCAATGCTTCCTTGAGTGCTTCAGTTACAGTCTCTTTGAATGAAGAACGAGGAATGAAACATTCATCATCGTCAGTCTTATACTCTGGATACTTGTCTTTGAATGTATACTCTACATCATACAGAAGAGACTGTGTGATGTCATTGATAGTTTCAAGTGTTTGTCCTTGGAGTTGATCCCAGTTGTATCCAGGAAACATATCATCCTTCACACGATCCAGCAATGCTTTCTTACAATGCCAACGTGAATCAAACAGCATAGTGAATACTTCCCAATCTTCTTGGGATTTGAAATTAGGAATTGTCATTTGTTACAATCGGGATGAGGTTGAGGTAGTGTGGTACAAATGCGTTGAATACATTGCATTTGTCGATTATTGTCGGATTTATAGACTATCTTCATCATGGCAATGATACCAAAGACGAGGATAAGATAAAATAAAGGATTTCGTGTCATTTCAGTCATACTTCCCAAGCATAAGATTTGAGTAGTTCGATGTCCTTTTCCAACTGCTCTATTCTATCACATAACTCAGTGATAAGTTCAAACTTTGCTTGCCAACGATCATCAAATAGATTGAGAAACTCTTGGTAGTCTTCTTGGTTTTTGAAATTAGGGATTGTCATTGATGCTACCCTCATAAGAGTAATTGACATACAGATTGTCACCACCGATATTCATGTGGTACATCTTACCATCATTCATGTAGATGCCCAACCACACAGCACGTCCTTCTTCCATTGTTTCGAAGTGGACCATGCGTACATCTTCCAGCACAATCTCATCAGGGTTCTTCACAAATTCAGTCATTGTTGAAACATCCATCAACTACATTTTGAGTGTTTTTAATAATTTGATCAATCTCCTCTTCGTCTTTTTTCCATTGCTCAAACTTACTACGGAGATCTTCATCCATAGTTAGTTCATACTCAGCGCATACCTTGCGCTGATCTTCCTCACGTACACAATCATTGAAGACAAGAGACATAGCACCACTACGAATATTTTCGGGAGACATGCCGACACACAACAAGAACTTCTCAAATAGTTTGAAGTATTGTCGGCAGTTTAGATCATTAGCAGGTGCAGTGATCAGATAATGCTCTTCAGGGAGCATGTCATCATCACCAAGATGGGAAGCAAACCCACGATTATAATCATGAGTGTAGGTAGCATCAAACTTGAGTTGAACGGTTGCTTCGTAAGTCATGCGTTTGTTTCGTATGAGGTTATTATACAATAAAAAACCGCCCCTGTGAAGAGGCGGTGGACACTTTGGGAAGTGGTTTAGAGTGCATTTCCTCTTGGAAGAACCTCCTCAGGAAATACAAAGTTTTCATGTGGTTGATCCACTGGTGCCATCCAGGCACGAAGTCCTTCGTTGAGCAAGATATTTTTTGTATAAAAAGTTTCAAATTCAGGATCCTCTGCTGCTCTTAGTTCTTGTGATACGAAGTCGTAGGCACGAAGATTGAGAGCAAGACCAATAATACCAATGGAAGAGGTCCAAAGACCCATAACTGGAACGAAAAGCATAAAAAAGTGCAACCAACGTTTATTGCTGAAAGCAATACCAAAGATCTGAGACCAGAAACGATTGGCGGTAACCATTGAATAAGTCTCTTCTTCTTGGGTCGGTTCAAATGCCTTGAAAGTATTTGAACCTTCACCATCTTCGAATAGTGTATTCTCCACTGTTGCTCCATGAATAGCACAGAGAAGTGCTCCACCCAGAATACCAGCAACTCCCATCATATGAAAGGGGTTGAGCGTCCAGTTATGGAACCCTTGGAGAAATAGGAGGAATCTAAAAATCGCCGCAACGCCAAACGACGGCGCAAAGAACCAACTGGACTGTCCGAGAGGATACATGAGAAAGACAGACACAAAGACAGCGATAGGACCAGAAAACGCAATAGCATTGTAGGGACGAATACCGACTAGACGTGCAATTTCAAACTGACGAAGCATAAATCCAATCAGACCAAATGCTCCGTGGAGTGCTACAAAAGCCCAGAGTCCACCCAACTGACACCAGCGGATGAAGTCGCCCTGAGCCTCAGGACCCCAGAGAAGAAGAAGAGAATGACCCAGAGAATCTGCTGGAGTAGAAACTGCTGCTGTAAGAAAATTCGCACCTTCAAGATAGGAAGATGCAAGCCCGTGAGTGTACCAACTCGTAACGAAAGTTGTTCCAGTAAGCCAGCCACCAAGAGCAAGATAAGCACAGGGAAAAAGAAGAAGTCCAGACCATCCAACAAATACGAAACGATCACGCTTAAGCCAGTCGTCCAAGACATCGAACCATCCCCTCTGTTGAATAGGTTGTGAAAGTGTTGATGAAACCATTTTAATTTACCTTAGTTTTTTAAAAATGTTTGGAAATGTTATATACCTTTCCAAAATTTGATAATAGTTTGCTTGTGAATTTAACATATTTATTTTACATTACTTTACAATTTATATCAATGAGAAATTCTACTCATAAAAAAAGAGACCCGAAGGTCTCTTTTGAAGAATATTCAGTTTTCAGGAAACTTTATGAAACTACCTTTAACGATTGAAATTATTTTTTTAGTTTCATCAAAATTTTTATTTTTACTTTTTAAATAATCAATATATCCATACCCACTTTTAAGATAATCATTTAATTCATCGAGTTGTTTTTTATCTTCATTTTTAATATAAAATTTTTTTCCAATTTTTATTCTATCAATTTCGGCAACACGGCACCAATTTGACATTGTTGATGGTCCACATTTATATTCTGACATCAATTCTTTAGTATAAATAAGACCCTCAATCAAAACATTATTATTACTAGTATGATTACTTAAAGCTCTAGGAACTTTATTTTGGTTTATACAATAAACATTATTTAAATATTTTTCAATTAAAGAGTTCTCACAAAAAATCATTTCACTCTCATCAAAAAATTCTTTAATAATAACTTTATTTGGATTAAAATAATTTTTATTTTTATATGATCCAAAATAACTTACATCTTCTTCCGGTTTACATTCACAAATTCTAGATCCAATATAAAAATAACCATCATCAAAAAATGTCACATAGACATAATAATTTTTAATTTTATTGTATCGTGCAGAAATATTTTTAACTTCAGAAAAAATTTCATTAATAATATTAACTGGATTGTTTTGAATCATAAGTTATTAGGGTTCTTTCAAGTATTCTATCATACTTTGGAGGATTTGGGTATTGTCTCCTACAAGACCTAATGCGGTGTTGCAGTTATGACAGAGTAGTTTTCTAACTTTACCAGTAGTATGACAATGGTCTACACATAACTTTTTCCACTTACCATTACCTTCATTATCACAAATAGCACATCGTCCATTTTGCTCTTCATACATTTTTGTATGTTCTTCAAGAGTTATACCATAGTTTCTTTTTAGATCATTATTTCTTGTGCGTTCTGGGTTTACTTGATGTCTTGCCTTTACTCTTGCTTTATCACATTCTTTACAGGCAGAATGTCTTCTACCAGTTTTCTTATCCCGAAAATAAAATTCAAGAATACTTTTTTCTTCTCCACAAGTCATACAAGTTCTATAGAGATCAGAATACAATTTAGTCATTTTCGTGCTTTCTTTCGTGTATAACTATTTATACATTATACCATAAAAAAAGGAACCCGAAGGTTCCTTTTCTGTTTATTCAGTTTTTAGTTTTCTCAACCAATGGTAGGAGCAGTAAGTGCTACGGGAGTAGATTCTGCTGCTGCGAGGTCAAGAGGGAAGTTGTGAGCATTCCTTGTGTTTTAACCTTTGTCGCCAAAGGGAGCGGACTATATCATCACTCA